>Ga0256845_1001487_pt1 | contig 18764 bp, 15 predicted proteins | sample RiftiametaG_FD_189101 | JGI IMG/M metagenome (GOLD analysis project Ga0256845, IMG submission 189101) | Tube worm associated microbial communities from hydrothermal vent at the East Pacific Rise, Pacific Ocean - Riftia | ecosystem: Host-associated > Annelida > Integument > Unclassified ...
TCCGTCCATATTAATGGCCAATATTCTCCTGTTTGGGTTTCATCAAAAACTAATGAATCATACCCTTTTGCTAAATTTTTAAAGTCTATTATTTTAAATGGCTTCGGTAAATTAGGCATTGTATTTATACGACTCAACTGAAGTTGATTAATTGGCTTTTCAATATTAAATTTAGACGATTTGTTTGTACACGAATAAAATCCTAAACCAACTAATAGTAATACTATATATACTTTATGCATTTTCATTTTCTAGAGTTTCTTGTTGTTTTAAAAGTTGTTTTGCAATAATTATCGAAATTAATTGAAGTGTTCCAATAATTAAAAGTGCATATCTTAAAGCAAGGTCTGCATTTAAAAAATAAGCAATAACTAAAAACGTACTAGCTCCAAGAAAACGCCCCACAAACAGCCCAAATTCATGATTTAAAATATATGAAAATTCATTTCTGTTTTCAATTTTTGAAAGTACATCTATAACTTTTAATTGAATAGGAAAGTAGGCAATATCTAAAACTGGTCTAGCAATTAACAACAAAAACATAAATAAAATAACACCTGTTTTATTGAAAAGTAATCCATTAAAAAAGGATGCGAGAAAAAAGCAAATTAAACCAACAGAAAAAATAATTAATCGGTGTTTGGGTTTAGAAAACTTGCCTAAAATTAACATTATTACTGCTGAAACAACGGCTCCGATAGAAATAGCAGAACCTAATGCGCCTTCAGAATTAAAAAATTTCATCATTAACATTGCTGGAGCTGTTACAATAAAACCTTGTGCTAACCCTTTTAATAATGATAGTTGAAGCATTTTTTTCCAAAGTTTATGAAACTTAAAATAAAGAAATTTTTCACTTTTAGGTTTTTCATATTCTCCAAAGTGAAAGATTATAGATGCTATAATTGTTATAATAAAAACAATAATTGTTATTACGCGATAACCGGAATTAACGGCCTCATTAGAACTTGCAGAAGTATTTCCATTCATTAAATACCATCCTATTAATACTGGGACTGTTGATACTATAATAGTATAAATAAATGTTTCTAATCCATAATAGAAATTCCGTGTTCTATCTTTTGTTGTCGCAAGTACTAAATAATCTCTATTTGCCCAATATAATCCAAACGACATTCCCATAATTAAACCTGCCGCTATTAATCCAAAATAATTAATCTCTTCTAAAGACATCATAAAAATCATTGAAACACCACTGAGTAACATTCCTAATGAGAACAATTTCTTTATGTTTATTTTGTTTAATAAATATCCATTAATTAAAAATGTAATAGGTATGCCTACGTAAATTGCTAGTTGATATAATATCACCTTAGAAGGATCATTAGAATTTCGCATAATATAAGAAGCAACGAAAATATCTATAACCGGTAATACAAAAGCATAAACTGTATTTGTAATTATTAATATTTTTGCGCTTCTTGTAAAATCTCTTAATCCTACTCTTGCTATATTTCCCATTATTGTTTTAGTGTTTTTAATATCTCTTTGATAGAGAAAGTCGCTAATCCTACAAATTCATCTGCAGCTCCGTAATACATTTTTATTTTATCTCCATCAATAATATGTCCGTTAGTAAAAATTACTTCACCAAAAAAACCAGTTTTTTCATAAACTGTAGAGGGTTCCATAATTGGTTCTTCAGAACGTGCGACTACTATTGAGGGGTCATCTAAATCTAATAATATTGCGCCTAAACAATATCTATGCTTTTCTGTAGCACCATGATAAATCTCTAACCACCCTTTTTCTGTTTTAATTGGTGCTGCTCCTGCTCCCAATCGTTTGCTGTCAAATTTTCCTTTACGGGTTTTTGCTATACACTTATGATTTCCCCAATGTATCGCATCAGGAGATTCTGCAAGCCATATATAATTACCACCTAATTCCGGACTACTTGGACGATGTAGCGCATAATATTTACCATTTATTTTTTCTTCAAAAATGGCGCAATCTTTATTGTGCGGACTTAAAATCATTCCCTTTTTTTCAAAATGCTTCCAATCTTTAGTCGTGCGAAGTCCAACACCAACGCCATTGAATGAAACCATAGTATATGTTAAATAATATGTGTCGTTAATTTGTGAAACCCTACAATCTTCAATACCATAAGATTCGTATTCTCCCTCTCCAAATAGTGACGGATATTCATCATTTTCATAGAAGTTTATACCATCGTCACTACATAGCATCCTTAAATGTGATATTGTTGTAAGATAATCAACACCACTATAATTAATTACTCTTGCATCTGAAACATCTAATTTAGGGTCATTTGTATTAAAATTTAAAATTTTCACTTTACCATTCTCATCGTATATTGGAACAGCAAGTGAGCCTTCTTTTTGTACGGAACGTTCTGCCACGCGCACTAGTAACCATGTTTTTTCTTTAAATTTAAATACGCCTGGATTAAGCAAGCATTCAATAATCATGCTCTCATCACTAGCATTTAAATCTTTTGGAGAAAGTAATGGGTTTTCTTTATGTCTAGTTGCAATATCCATCATTTAATAATTATTTTTTATGACACAACAGGTTTAAAAAAAGAGAAGTAGGTATTTTACAAATTTCTACTTCTCTTTAAAAACCAACTCAAAAAATATACTGCTACTCTTAAATAAATTGATTAAATAAAATTAATAACCCGCGTTTTGCGTGATAGTTCCTCCTGATTTATCAATATCTCTTTGAGGAATTGGAAACAAATAATTATGGTCTTGAAAATTTCTTCCTAGCGCAGTTAAAACAGATTTTGCTGTTCCCCATCTTTTTAAATCATTGAATCTTTGTGATTCAAAACCTAGTTCAACTCTTCTTTCTGACATTAGCCAATCTCTTATTTGAGAGGCATCTGTTGAACTTGGTCTATCTAATAATGTTCCTACTGGAATAGAAGATCCATCTGCTGTTGTACTCGTTCTTGCTCTTTCTCTTATTTGATTAATTATTGCAACAGCTCCAATATAATCTGTAGTTTCATTAAGCGCCTCAGCTTTCCAAAGTAATACATCTGCATAACGAATAAAGACTTTGTTTCCTGGAGAATTATCGTTTCCTAAATAATCTGTAGTTGATCCCAAAATTTTAGATGACCTCTTATTAGGAACATCTATAGTATATAATAATCTAGGATCATTAGCTTCAAAAGCACTTAAAAAATCATTAGTTGGAGCAAAGAACCCCCAACCAGAAACGGCTCCAAGTCCATTTCCATTCCCTGGTGTTTCATTTGGACGATGATCATATGTAAAAATCACTTCGTTTTCGGTGAATTCCATATTTTCATCAAAACTATCAAAATACTCAGCATTTAAGCTGTAATTTCCTAACCCATCAAGCTCTGTAATTAAAGTAAGTACCGTTGACCAATCTTCGTCAAACAAAGCAACTTTAGCTTGTAATGCAATAATTGCTCCTTTTGAAGCTCTCCATGGTTCTGAAGGTTCTAAATATTTAGTATCTGAAGCTAATGATTTTGCTGTAGTAAGATCTGAGCTTATTTGCGCAACTACTTCACTTTTTGGAGCTCTAACAGCAACCTCTAAAGCTTCTTGAAATGTTGCTGGTGTTTGACTTAACAAAGGAACATCTCCAAAGTTATTAACCAAATCAAAATAATAAAAAGCTCTTAAAAAGTATACTTCAGATAATAATTGATTCTTACGAGCTTCCGTCATTCCTGCGTTTTGAACAGTTTCTGTATCGGTTAAAAAGCTTAAGGCTAAATTCAATCTGTTAATTCCTACATAATCATACACCCATATTCCATTAAAAGCTTGGTTTTCTGATGTAAATGTGAAATCTGAAACTTTGTCCATCCATGGTTGGTCACCATCTGGGTTCCATTTTTTATTCATGTCGTTAGATGCAATATCTTGCAAAACAATATCATTTCTAAAAACGGTTCCTAAATCCCATCTCCAACCATCAACAACACCATTTAAAGTGCTTTTAAGAGGTTGGTATGAAGAACTTACCGATGCTTCTAATGTAACTAAAGCTATCTCTGTATCAAGCATTTCCTCGGTTAGTAGCCCAATTGGTTCATTCTCCAAGCTATCTGTACAGCCTACTAAAGCTACAGAGAAACATAGTATTATAAAACTTTTAAAAATATTTTTCATAATTATTTTTTTTAAAATTTAACATTTAATCCAAATAAAACGGCTGTTGAAGATGGATAGGTTCCATTATCTACTAATCCTGACGCTTCAGGATCTAAACCTGTATATTTAGTTGATGTAAAAAGGTTTTTTCCAGAAATATATAAACGCATATCCTGAAACCCTTTTATTCCATTTAGAGTGTATCCAATTTCTATATTTCTAAGACGGAAATATGAAGCATCTTCGACAAAAAGGCTAGAAACACTACTACTTCCATTATCATCAAACGCTACTCTTGGTATACTATTTGTGCTTCCTTCTCCATCCCAAGCTCCTAAGATTGCTGTTGTATAATTAAACGGTCGTGTATCAAAATCCACAATTTTTTTACCATCATTATACTTATCAACACCTTCAACACCTTGAAAAAGAATAGATAAATCAAACCCTTTGTATTCACCTGAAAAAGATACACCATAAGTAAGATCTGGTATTGAAGACCCAATAAATTCTCTGTCTTTATCAGCGCTTATAATACCATCGCCATTAATGTCTCTGAATTTAATATCTCCTGGCTTAGTTGTTGGATTAACTGTGCCACTTAAATGGCTATCTATTTCTGCTTGATTTTGATATATACCAATCATATTATAACCATAATATGAGTTTAAAGGTTGCCCAACTACTGTTCTGTATTTATCTGTAACTATGTTAGGTAAATTAGGATGCAACTTTTCAACATTATTTTTTAATGTAGATATGTTTGCATTAATATTATATTTAAACTCGTTATCTGAATTTCTATAATCTACAGAAAGCTCAAAACCTTTATTACTAACTTCACCAGCATTTATAATTGTAGGTTCTAAATCTCCTAAAAAGCCTGGCAAACCAACTGGTAGTAAAATATCTGTAGTGTTTTTATCAAAATATTCAGCTGTAACTATTAATTTGTTGTTTAAAAGTCCAATATCAAAACCAATGTTGGTTTGAGTTGTTGTTTCCCACTTTAAATTAGCATTTCCGAAACGCACTAATTCAACAATATCACCTTGTCTAAGTAATTCTAAATACGCGTAATTATCAATATTTTGATTTCCTACTTGTCCCCAACTAGCACGCAACTTTAAGTTAGATAACCAATCAACATCATTTAAAAAGTCTTCATCAGATATTTTCCATCCTGCTGAAACTGAAGGGAAATAACCCCAACGATTTGATTCAGAAAAACGTGAAGAAGCATCTGCTCTTAAATTAGCAGTAATCATATATTTATTATCAAAAACATAAGATGCAGAACCGAAATAAGAGAATAAATTCCATTCTGAAGCTGTACCGCTATTCCAAATATCAAGACCTGTACCTCCGAAGTCTAAATACTTAAATTCTTCCGTTGTATAAGGAAAACGCGCTCTACTAGCACCAATACTAGATTCATAGTTTGAAACATATTCTGTACCAACCATAGCGCTAACAGTCTGTTTAGCGTTTAGTGTTTTAACATAATTTAAAGTATTACTAAAGGTAAAGGTAAAAGCTTCTCCTCTGGATTCATTTAAACTGTTTGGTCTGTTTTGTCTTCCTTGCCCTTGGTCAATTGAACTTCCACCGCCATCATCATCACCAAAATTTTCATTAAACTGTTTGTCATGAAAAAATGATAAATCTATACCAACATTAGTTCTAAAAGTAAGCTCTTTGTTTTCTAAAAATGAATATTGCCCAAACACATTACCAAATGTTTTATATATTCTAGATTGATTATCTGAAAAATACGCCATAGCAATAGGGTTACCAACCATTTCATACATGGTTCTATTTAATCCTTGATCATACCCTGTAGGTGTAAAAAACGGCATATCGGTATAAGGGTCTCCACTAGAATAAGTAGGGTCATTTACATCCTTAAAAACAGGAATAACTGGAGCTCTTAATAATGCAAACCTTATTAAGCTTTCACCTGTAGAAGGAACTTTATCTTGTTTTGAGTATGATAATTGAAGGTTGGTTCCTATTTTTAAACGATCAGATAAATCTGCATTAATATTTGTTCTGAAATTTATTTTTTGATATTTATCATTATTATAAATTACGATACCATCTTCATTATAATATCCTAAAGACATTAAATATTGTACCGTATCACTTCCTCCATTAGCTGATAATTGTAAATTTTGAGATTTCCCAGGAACGAAAAGTTCGTCGAGCCAATCTGTATCACCAAAATCAGACCTGCCTTTATCTGCTGTATATGGGTTTACGCCAGTAAAAGTATTATTCCAAGCTTTTTCTGTAGTATTCATATACTGTTCTGCATTTAGCATTGTTGGAAGATTAGTAGCATTCTGAATTCCCGTATAATAGTTTAAATCTAATGTCATTTTTCCTTTTACTCCAGTTTTGGTCGTAATTAAAACCACACCAGCAGAACCTCTTGCTCCGTAAATCGCAGCAGCAGCAGCATCTTTTAAAACTGTCATTGTTTTAATGTCCGCTTGATTTAAAAAAGAAATATCTCTTGAAGGCACCCCATCAATTACATATAAAGGATTATTGTTACCAATAGTACCAACACCTCTAATCTGCACTTGGATGGCGTCACCCGGAGCACCACTACTTGATGCTACTTGTACCCCCGCAACTTTACCCTGTAAAGCTTGTGCTACATTTGATGTTCTTGCTTTGTTTAACCCCTCAACATCAACAACTGAAACCGCCCCAGTTAACGTAGATTTTTTTCTTAGAGAATATCCAACAAGAACTATTTCATCTAATGTTTCTAAATCTTCAGATAATGAAACATTAATTTGGCTTTGTCCGTTAACAGCAATTTCTTGAGTAGTATAACCTAACATACTAAAAACTAAAATAGCATCAGAACTTGTTGTCTCTATACTATAGTTTCCGTCAAAATCGGTTGCTGTTCCTTTAGCTGTTCCTTTAATAATAATATTTACTCCAGGTATAGGTCCATTATTATCTGAAACGACTCCCGTAACAGTTTGTGCATTTAAAGCACTACCTAATAACATGGTACTTATTAAAAAACAGTAATAAATAATGTGCTTTCTCATAATAAAAATGAATTAAATTGATTAATATTTTTCATGACAATAGTTTAGTTGTTAATATTTTTTTAATAAAAATTAGATTATAAAAGTAAACCCACAATAGGTAAATTAATGTGTACTATTTATTCAAAAGTGTACACTTGAGTTCAACTTACTTATTTACAAGTAATTAACTAAAAATTGTTATTGTGTTTATTATGTAGTTGATAATCTTTGGGTGTGCTATTGTACATTTTTTTAAATTCCCGGTAGAAGTAAGACCGGTTATTAAAACCCGATTGGTAACAAACTTCTGATACAGTAAGAGTGCTTTTTTTAAGAAGTTCAGCCGCATGTTTTAACCGAATGGTTCTTATTAAATCTCCTGGAGAAAATCCAGAGGTTTGCTTAATTTTTCTATATAATTGAGAGGTACTAATATTTAAATTTTCTTCAAGATATGAGCTTTGTAGGTTTTCATTTTCAATATTATTCCTTATCAGCTCAATAACTTTTAGTAAAAAGTCTTTTTCGTTTTCATCTACAGGAAGATTTGTTATGTTTTCTGCAAAATTATCCTGCGAAAAGTGTTTTAATATTTGCTCCTTAGCTTCTAAAAGCTTTTTTATTCTTGTTAATAAATGATTTGGATGAAATGGTTTAGATATGAATGAATTTGCTCCACTTTCAATACCTTCAATACGATGCGTAACATTGTTTTTTGCAGTAAGCATAATAAACGGAATATGGCAGGTTTTAATATCATTCTTTATTTTAGAACAAAGTTCAATTCCATCCATTTCTGGCATCATTACATCACTAATTATTATATCTGGCAAGTCCTTTTCAAGGATTTTTAATGCTTCAATACCGTTATAGGCTGTAAGTATTCTATATTCTTCTTTTAATAATTCATTTAAAAATCCATGAATCTCCTTTTCATCTTCTACAATTAAAACAACCTTTTTCTGGTTTAAAAAACTTTCAAGTGAAGATATTTTATTCGGTAATTCCTCAGAATTAGTTGTTGTTTGCTCAAGTATATTTTGAAGATGATGAGAAATTAAAACATGGCTTTCCTCTTCATCTAATTCTTCATTGTTAAAAGAATCTTTACTGCATGGAAGCGAAATCGCAAAAACTGTAGCCTTACTTTCTTTACTCGTAACCAAGATCTCTCCTCTTAAAATTGTAACCAACCTTTTTATATAAGCTAATCCAATTCCTGTTCGAAATATTCCATTATCAGAATTTCCTTCGTTATCCGATAGAAAAAATCGATCAAATAATGAGTCTAACTTTTCTTTAGGAATCCCCTTTCCTGTATTAGAAACCGTAATGTTCAATAACTTCAACTCATCATCTCGAAGAGAAATATTTAGTTCGATTTTTCCATTTTTTGGGGTATATTTAAACGCATTTGATAAAAGGTTGAAAATTATTTTTTCAATTTTATCTTTATCAAACCAACCTATTAATTTTGAAGGTATTTCAAGTTTATAATCAATGTTTTTTTGTAACGCCCATTCATCAAACAATTCTGCAATCTGCTCAATTAAGTTAACAATGTCGAATTGTTTTATAGTTACTTCTAAATGACCATATTCTGCTTTTCTAAATTCAAGAAGTTGCTGCGTTAAAAAGAGTAATCTTGAAGAGTTTCTTTGAATCATCTTAATAAACTTTTGATTTTTTTCAATCAAGTTTGTAGATTCTGAAAGCTTTTGAACTGGACCTAATATTAAGGTTAAAGGCGTTTGAAATTCATGAGCAATATTAGTAAAGAAATTAAGCCTGTTTTGATGAATTTCTTCTTCTCTTTTTTGAAAAACAATATTTTGTTTTAAAGATTGACGCTTTTTATAATAGCTTTGTATAAATAATATAAAAAGAGAAAGTAGCCCTAAATAAATAACAAAAGCAATGTTTGATTGCCAATAAACCGGCTTAACTCTAATATCTATAGCACGAATTGGTTTTCCCCAAACTCCATCACTATTTGACCATTTTAACCACAATGAGTAATTCCCTTTTGGAACATTGGTAAAAGAAATGTTTCTACGATTATTTATTGTATTCCAATCCTGATCAAAATTATCTAATTTATAAGCATACTGGCATTTATCAGTATTTATATATGTTAATGCCGATAATTCGATATCAAAAAAGTTTTGATTATAGTTTAAAACAATTGAAGGATATGTTTTAGAATCTGGTGATACTACTAATCCTTGATAGTATGGCACTTCTTCATTCTGCCCGCTAATTTTATCAATAAGAATATTAGGAATAATCATCGATTCCTCTGTTTTTGAGGGTAAAAAATAATTAAACCCTTTTATCCCTCCCATAAAAACATATCCTGAACTAATGCTTTTATAAAAAGCACCGTCAGCAAATTCATTGTTTTGAAGCCCTTCATTTTTTGTGTAATTAATGAATTTAGATTCGTTAACTATAAAATTAGACAGACCAAAATTTGTACTTATTGAAAGGTTCGAATCTTTGTCGGAAACAATTCCATGAATTGTATTATTTGGTAGTCCATCCTTAACTGTAAAACTTTTAAACTCGGGTGTTTCTTCGTATTCTGTGTTTTCCAATAAATTCAACCCAAAACTTGTGCCTATCCATAATCTTTTGTTCGCGTCTGTATGTAGGCATAATATGTCATTATTCGATAAACTTAACGGATTGTTTTTTTCATTTTTAAAAGACTCGAACAATTCTGTTTCCTTATTAAATAGGTTTAAACCACCCAACCTAGTCCCTACCCAAAGCTCCTTTTCATTCTTTGGAACAATCGAAAAAATAATATTACTACTTAATGCTTGCTCTTCTTCATTTCCTGCCAAATACATTTTAAAATGGCTTACTTTTAACTTATCATTAATCCGTTTTATTTTAAAACGTATCATTCCGTAGCCGTTTGTTCCTAACCAAATAAACCCTTCTTGATCCTGATAAATAGTATATGTTGATTGGAAAGCACTACATAGCTCATTCCCTAAAATTTCTAACCAACTTATAATTCTTGATTCTTTTAAATCAAAAACATTAATTCCAACACCATCTGTCCCAATAAAAACAAGGTCGTCTTGCCCTTTACATAAAGCATAAACAGAATTATTAATCGAACTATTATTTTCATCAAAGTTTTCGTATTCAAATGGCTCATTAAAGATTTTATAAAAATTTGAAGGAAAACGAAATAATCCGCTCCCTTTTGTTCCTATAAAAAATGAATTTTCTTCAACTTCTAAAAAAGCTCTAACAATACTTTTATCTAATTTAGGCACCTGCTCTTTAGAAACAGTATTAAATGATTTTTTTAGTGGATGCATTTTTAAAAGACCATCACCATCTGTTCCTATCCAAATAATATTCTCTTTTCCTTTAATTAATGTTGTTATTTCTTGGTTACTCAAATTAATTAACCACTCTGATTGAACTATATCACCTGAACTGTTTACAATAAAAGATTCATTATTACTTGATATAACTAATCCGTCAGGTACGTTTCCAACAATTTTTTGTGCATTCTTTTTATTAAGAATAGTGTCCTGCTTTTGGTCTTTAAATGAGTGTAATACTATATTTCCAGAAAGCGAGATGAAAGCAATATTTTTGTCTTGAAATATTCCGAATGAACGAATGTTATTAGATATTTTTTCTATTTCTGAAAGATGTATTTTGCCTGTTGATTCTGTGCTAAATTTTAAAGAAAAGAGATCATTATTATTTAGCAAAACTATTAACTCTCCAGATGGAGCAAATTCTATTTTTTTAACAGCATTCGTAGGCAAGTCTTTTGTGTCAATTTTTTGAAACTCTGTTCCATTAAAAAAACCTATTCCCCAATCTTTTACAGCGCAAAAAACCTTTTTAGAATTATCTAGTGCTATATTATATTCTGTTTCAGATAGGGTAAATTTACTTTTGTTAGGAAAACGATAGCTCTGAAATATATTATTCTTTTTATCATAACTATTTATTCCGTTCATGGTTAGAACCCATATTTTCCCAGTTTCATCTTCATCAATTTTAAGAACTACCTGGTTGCTTAAACTTTTTTCAGCATTAAGTTCTGGTCTAAAAATTTTAAAATTACTACCATCATATCTGTTTAATCCATCCCAAGTGCCAATCCATAATAAATTCTCTGAATCTTGAAAAATTGAATTTACAGAACTATTTGAAAGCCCATTGGTATTATCTAATTGTTTAACAGAATATTTTATGTTTGAATTTTCTTTTGCTTCAGCTTTGTTTGTTTCATAATGAAAATTGTTGCCGTTTTCACTAATTAAGATTTCTTCTTGGTAAGAATGCTTTTTATTACACCCTAAAAATAATATTAGAATAATTCCTATATGTAAAACCCTATAATTCAAGATTATTTTTAATATCAAAGGTTGTTGTTTTGAATGATTAAATTAACTTTTTTTTTCAAAAAGCCATTAATAAACACAGAAACATTGAGTGAAAACAAATTAGTTTGAGCATATACTTTAGTTCTACAAAAAAAGCCTTTCGATTTCTCAAAAGGCTTTATAATTTTAAAAGTGGTCCCACTTGGGCTCGAACCAAGGACCACCTGATTATGAGTCAGAGGTCTTTATGTTTTTCATTTTTTACTTTCCTTTACAATCCCTTTCAAAATAACAAAAAATAGATTTAATTATTAAATAAGCTATGTTATTTTTTTACTATTTTATATCTTTGAGCTTTACCCAAGGCTTTACCCTTTTAATATAAAATTACTTTAATGGCAACTTTTCAGCTTTTACTAAGAACAGACAAACCAAAAAAAGATAATACATATCCTATCATTTTTAAAGTTTATTTAGGAAAAAAAAACAAGGTTATTACACTTCCATACTCTTGTAAATTGAATGAGTGGGACGAAAGAAATAAAAAATTAAGGAAAAGCCACAAAAAGTATAAAGAAATTAATGAGACTTTAAAAAAGCTAGATACAAGGTTACAAAATGCTATTGACGAGTTAGAAACCCAAGAGATTAACTACGACCTTGACGATATAAAAGAAGTCTTTATAAATGAAACTAAAGAAAACAGGGTTAAAATTATTTCTGTAAACGACTTTATGCTAAACAGAATTGAAGAGCTGAATGGCATAGGTAAGTTTGGTTATGCTAAAGGAATTAAAGATACTTACAAGTCTCTTTTTAAATTTGCTAAACAAGACTTCAAATTCAAACAAATTACTCCTGAGTTCTTATATAAGTATGAAATGTTCTTGCGGAAAACTTATGACGATGGTGGTATTGCATTTAGAATGAGAGATATAAGAGCTACTTATAATTTGGCAATAAAACATGGTTACGCTAAACAAAATGATTACCCCTTTACAAAATATAAAATATCCAAACTCAAATCTAAATCACGTAAGATAGCTATAACGAAAGAGGAATTTGAAAAATTTAAAAGTTTTGAGCTAAATTTAAACGCAGAAAATAAAAAATGTGAGACCACATATAAAATGTTTCTTTTTAGTTATTATGCGGGCGGAATGAATTTTAAAGACATGACCGTTTTATCTTGGGAGAATGTTGAGAATGGCAGATTAGTATATAAACGAGATAAAACTAGCGTCAATTTTGATTTAGAATTACCTATACAAACTAAAGAAATCTTAAAACATTTCAAGAACTACCCTAAATCTGAAAAAACTAAATATGTCTTTCCAATAATTTTGAAGAATAGATTAACTGCAAAACAAATTTACGGTAGATATAAGCGATGTTTAAGGAGTTTCAACAATGAATTAAAGCATATTGCATCAGAAGTAGGTATAAACAAAAATATAACTAGTTACGTTGCTAGACACTCGTTTGCTACTCACTTAAAACTTAAAGGCGTTTCAACAGATATAATAAGTCAGTTAATGGGGCATAGCGATGTGTCCGTTACTAAGGCTTATTTAGAGGATTTTGGAAGCTCAGTGCTAGATGATGCTATGTCTAAACTTGATTAATTTTTATTATATCGCAAATTATACGTATATTAGATGTAAATAATACGATTATGATACAGGAAAGAAAACGTAAAGAAGTAAGTTTAGATAATGACACATTAGCTTTATTACAAATTCAAGCCGAAAAAGAGGGACGTAAACTAAAAAATTACATGGAGCATATTTTACGTGAAAAGGCAAATAATTTTGAATTATCGGATGAATATAAAGTTATGATGGACGGTATGTTAGATAAGCACGAAAAAGGTCAATTAAATTACACACCTTGGGAAGATGTAAAAAAGCAATTACGTCGTAAATAATGACATACCTAATTGATTTAACTGACGAAGCCCAATTAAACATTAAAGAGGCTTCCGAGTACTATATAGAAATTTCTACTTCGCTAAACGATAAGTTTACTGCCGATTTGGTTAAAACCATAGATGAATTAGCAGAAACCCCATTACACCACCAAATAAGATATAAAGGTATTCGTATTGCACATACTAAAACCTTTCCTTTCGGAATACATTTTTTTATTGATGGAAGTACATTACGAGTATTAAAAATTCTTCATCATAAACAATACTATAAATAGACTTCTAAAAGTGTTTTTTATTTCAGTTTTGAAAATGGTTCTGAACACTTCCTTTAAACAATGCAGGGGGTGTAAAAAAGATTAAAAACGCATAAAAGGAATCGGGGATAGTCTATCTTCAGACAGTTAAAAAAGCAATTTTTGAATACCCTCCTTACCCTACAAAAAGACATACAGTAGTATGTTGAGTTTTTTAAAATTATTGTTCACTTTAAACCCTTAAAATCCTTGTTTTTACTGATGCTTCAAACAGCCACAACTTTGTAAAAAGCTTCTCTTTAGAAATAAAAGTTGTTTTATTTTTTAAGCGATTTTTAGGCTAAAAATGCCATTTTGGGCAAAACACACTATAAAATATGTTTTTAGCTTAAAATATGGCAATCACGATAATTTATGTTGACCTACAAAAAGACCTACAAACTAGTTTTTGAACAAAACAAAAAATGCGAACATAAAACTCTTGTTTATAAGGATTTGCATTCTTTTTTATGATTTAAACACCTCCGTTTAAAAATTAAAGTTGTTAAAATATTTCTTCTCTGGGAAACTAAAAAACAGCTATTTCGCATGGTTTAGAGGTGCATCCAAACAAACACGCTCAAAAAAACTTATTTATTAGTAATAATTCATCTATTTATAAAAATTATAATGTTGCAATACACTCATATCTACAACTTGCATTCCAGAACTTAAATTACACATAAAAACATCTATAATTTTATCATTTTCTTCATGTATAATGTATGCAAATGCAGGAGTTAATTTGTTAGTATAGAACTGATACGAATTATGCCCTAAATGGCAACCGTTACACGTTCCTTTTATCATGGTAGTTTTAGTAAAACCTTTTTCTTTCCATGAATTAAACTCTTTTTGTAAAGAATGTAGAAACCTATACTTATCTAAATCTTGGAAATACTGATTTTCGCTAATAAGTGGTTCAAAAATAGAGGCGTCAAGACTTACACACGATTTTATAAAGGTATCTTTAATTTTTTTGGCAAATAATCCACTAGAAGATTCCTTTTTTACTTTAAGCTTAATTAATTCTTCATACATACTATTTTCGTGTTTTCTCTGTAGTTTGTTTCTTGTATTTTCTGTATAGATAGAATAAGTAAAGGGTTATTAATGGATGTATTATCACAAAAATCAAAACATTTATTGCTTCATAAGAGATTCCTAAAAAGCTGGCTAAAACTCTTAAAGTGTCCACGCAGAATTGGAAGATAGTTTCCATTATAAATTAAGTGTAATAGTTTAAAAAAGTAGCCACTAAACTTTAAAAGCTACATAAATTTATTTAACGGACAATCAAAACTTTTCCCTACTCTTATTTGCATTTGCATAGCCTTATAGTTTTCTAATAGATTATAGGTTTTTTTGTCTATAAAAGGTAATTCTTGATATGCACTTAATATTTTAAAAATACTTTTTGGATAGAGAAAATCCTTAATTGAGTCATACCAATTAAACGAAGATTTGAATGATTCAACATCTTGAAAATTTGGGATTCCTTTAAGTAATGTGTTTGATACAAAATCATTAAGGGTTTTGATTATTTCTTGTTCATTTGGCTTATAGGATGAAAATAGCTTTTTAAAGAAGCCTTTGTTTTCATGCTCTTCGAGCCTTTTAATTTCGTTAGTGAAATGTGAATATCTTTGTTCTATACCAGTCATGTGTTTTAGGTTTTTAATTGTAAAAGAGTCTTAATTCATAAACCTTTTCTATAAATGAATTAAATTCATCGTCAGTAATACTGCAATAATCAACAATTTTATTTTGAACAATTTCAATTTTATCATCATCTATACCTCCGTCTGAAACAAACATATCCATAAGATAAAATATTAAATATAATTTTTGATTTTTTTCAAACAATTCAAGTCTCTCTTTGAGAAGACTATGATTATTATACACTCTAGTATTTTTTAGATCATCTCTTAAATTGAACTTATTGTATAGACCGTAAATATATTGTGTGTGTTTGATTCTTTGCTGTTCATCAAATTCTATTGAAACAATAGTTAGCATAATCAATATTATGGATTTTTGGCTTTCTGTTAAATTTTTATTAACTATAATAAAGAGTTCTTTTTTTGGGTTTTCAATATCTGGAAAGTATTCACTTCGTAAATGTTCTTTAACTTTTTTTGAGATTTTCTCTCTTTGTGCTTTTTCTTTTTTATGGCGCATCATAATTTGCTCGCCTTCAGTATATTTTAGATTGAACCAAATATTATAACAAATTATACCAATTACTACTAATACGATTATTCCAATAAATCCCATATTATTGTTTTATATAAGTTATACTTGGCTCTCCATCTTCCCAATTACTATAATTCATCGTATTATTATCTACTTTGAAAAAGTATCTATTAAAAGGAATAGATGTGCCACCTGAAGTTTGAGTTTTTCTAAACAAATAATATTTAGATGTATAGAACTCTTCTATTTCTATTGTTAGTATAGAATTATCAACAATATTATCGCAATCTGCTACCTGCCAATTTGTAGATATATCATAATCAAAAGAAATAATATTATCTTGTGATACAATGTATTTGTTTCCTTCAACCTCTCCATCATTACTATAATGAACCCAAGTACCAATTAACCAATCTGGCGGATTTACACAAGAAGTATTACTAATATCATTATCGTCATCTGATGATGAGCAAGAAAAAATAATTAAGGCAAATAATATAAATGCTTTTCTCATACTTTCTTATTAATTGTTAAGGCTTTTTACCATTTCATCAGCTTTTGAGGCTTCCATAAAAACAGAACCAACTTGTTTGTAAACCATACGTTTACCACAAACATCTAGGGCGTAGGTAGCACCATGCAAACCTTTATTTCTATCAACAACCTTAATGTTTTCTTGATTACAGTTTTGTTCAATAGAAACAGTTTTAATTAAGTTTTTTTCGGTAGTACCAAATAGTGTTCTATTAACAGAACCACAAGAAGTTAAAAGTAAAACGGCAGACACTAAAAATAATTTTTTCATTTTTAATTGGGTTAAAAGTTTTCCACTCAAAACCCAAAGTGAAGATTATAGAAATAAATAAGCGTGGGTTTGTAGAATCTATCTGCTAATAGAGGTTCTGACAAACCCTGTAACACAAATAGCAACAACCCACGCCGTAAGCGTGAGCATTAGCTACCTTATTTTCGTGTTACATTTGAAATTGTCAGATTTCTATTAACGAAATAAAGCCTAACGCTTATTTTCTTAAAATTACTCCTACAAATATGATAAATATATTTGAGGTATTCTAATGAAAACAGGTTGTTGCCCAAATTTTCAAATAAAAATCTACTACAAAAATGGGTGTAATTAATCTGTGAATGTGATTTTTGCAAATTTGCAAATAATAACTTTGATGAATTATTTTTGTAAAGCTTTAATGTACTTTACGGGGCTTCCGTGAGCTATTCCTTGAACAATAAATTGACTAGCTAAATGAGGCTCTATTTTGCTTTCAAAAGCCTTTTTTATTCGAGATATATGCACATATATTTCTTTGCTATTGGCATTACATAACATATCTATTTTTTGCACCATTTTATCGTAATCGGTCAAGCTTGAAATTTTCTTATAGATATTTAATAGTTCTTCCTTATGGTCGCTTAATTTCCTAATGTTAATTCCTTGAATGTGGTTAAAAAAAAGAATATATACGACTTTTGTTAAATCACTCATAGGAATTTCCATCTCACTAAACAAAGGGAGTCTGATTTTATAATCATCAGTTATCTTTATATCGTCTTTAGTTCCTTTTAGGTTATGATTATAATTATTTGTAATAATCTCATTTAGTTTTGAAACAGTATCATATAATAATTCTGTACTGTTAATTCTATTCAATTTATTTTCAATTTCCTTTAACCACTCTGCAAGTATTTCTTCATCAGTAGATTCTTTAAGGCTATAAAAAATATATGGTGTAGGTTCATTTGATTTTTTTTGTTCTTGAAGTCTAATCTGTTCAAGGAAAAACTTAATCTGCTCGACCAAATTAGGGGTTTCAATTTGCCCGTTTCTACCTAAAATAAAATCTATACGTGAAGAAAGAAAGTGCTTTTTATAAAGATGCTCTAAATAGCTGTCTTTAGATTTTGATATACTATCTATTTTCTTTTTCCTATTAAAAAGTATATCCCAAAATGTAGGGCGTAGTGAGTCGTATAGCTTTTTTATTTTAAAAAATAGCTTTTCGTTATATTCAACTACATCTATCCCAAACTGGTGAACAACTAAAAAACCTTCTTCTACATTTGTATTGTTAAATGTGCCTAAAGGTATATTTACGCCCAGATCCTCTATATTAGATAAATGTAAATTTGGATAACAGTAACTGTATATGTCATTCAGCGTTTTTAAATTACCGTGTTCAGGATAAATAAAAAACGATTTACCTTGTTCTGAAAACTGCTTTTGGATTGTAACAAGATTATTCCACACATAGTTAGAAACTACTGTGCTTTTTTTTCTCCTGTTAAAATATAGCGTTATATTATCCACGCTTTAAATATAGTAGTTGCAAATTGCATTGTTTCAAAAAATGTGTGTTTTTTACTTACTACATTAACCAAATACTCACAATTAAGCATTTAATAGCGGTTTAATTCTGAATTACAGCATCAGCCATTATTAATTGATTAAACTTGCTTAAAAGGTCTATTTTGACGTTCTTTTTCCAAGTATCTAGCTCATACTTTACCATAAGTTCTTCTAAGCGTTTTTTATGATTCCTTGGCGTATTAGAATGTGTATTTTCTTTTAATTCTATCCAATAGTTAGGGTGTGTACAATGTGTAATAAATTGCCTTTCTTTTTTGCTCATTATAGAACTTCCGTTGTATGAATCAATGACCCGTCCTGAAATATGTATACACTAAACCACAAGTATATGTATAAAAATGACAGAGTAACCAGACGTTACAGTGAACCTTTCAAATTAAAAATTTTAGCCGAACTTAGTACTGGTAAA
>Ga0256845_1001488_pt1 | contig 18755 bp, 6 predicted proteins | sample RiftiametaG_FD_189101 | JGI IMG/M metagenome (GOLD analysis project Ga0256845, IMG submission 189101) | Tube worm associated microbial communities from hydrothermal vent at the East Pacific Rise, Pacific Ocean - Riftia | ecosystem: Host-associated > Annelida > Integument > Unclassified ...
AGTATGATTTTAAAGTGGTTGAGTTGATTTTTTGTATGATGGGAGTGACGGAAAACCCGTCAGATCATACCAAATCGTTCGACGCTTAAATCGGCAAAAAGTATGATGGAAGCGGCGACGGCTACATAAACGGCAGATCGTGCAGTTGCTCGATACTTTTATCGAGAGAGAGCAGCTAAAAAGAAAAGTTTCTCAATAAATTATATTTCAGACATTAAAAAGCCCAAATCATTTCTGACTTGGGCTTTGGGTGGTTCTTTCTCGGTTATAAATAAATGAACAATTCGATTATTTATTTTGTTTGACCATCGTTTGTTGGAGTTCCTTCGTCATGGCAAAGAAAGACATGTCCCCATTCATTCCACATTCATCTCTATTCTTATTTTTTTCTGAAAGGAAAAGAACCGCATTCAAAAGTAGGTTATGATGGGAAAAAGTATGATTTTAAAGTGGTTGAGTTGATTTTTTGTATGATGGGAGTGACGGAAAACCCGTCAGATCATACCAAATCGTTCGACGCTTAAATCGGCAAAAAGTATGATGGAAGCGGCGACGGCTACAAGATCATACCAAATCGTTCGACGCTTAAATCGGCAAAAAGTATGATGGAAGCGGCGACGGCTACAGCAAAGAAAGACATGTCCCCATTCATTCTATGAACAAAGATATTAAGAGCCGAATCACTTATTCTGCCTATATTAAACGACAAAATGATGACGATATGGAACGTTATATTGTTAAAGAGCTAGAGTCGGTCAGGATGGGTATTAACACCTTTAACGAAGGCGCAATGGAACTCATCATAAGAAGCGCACAAGGCAATTTAAGACTGTGTCGAAACCTGTGTTATGGCAGTTTAATTGATGCCGCTAGAGCAATTTAGTCCGATTTACCGAGTTTCTCCAATATATATCGTCCGTTCCAATTAAATGGGATTTTGGAATTATTTTCATAGTGCAAACAGTATATATTTATTGTCATATTAGAATCTAAAAAGTCTACTGTTCCAAAACACTTTTCCAGGTTTGGTATCCCTTTCACCGAAACTTCACCTTCAATACGAGGAACTATTAGCGAATATTTTTCTTCATAAGTCTTGCCTGCCAATGCAGATACTATATGGTGGGAGTTCAGAAATCTATCTCTTGTCAGTGTAATTTCATAACCGGATTCAATTTTAGTATATTTTGCATCAGTATGATTCTCTGTACTCTTGAAGAAAACGCATCCAACGACCAAATTGCTTAGTAAAAGTGTAGCTATTATTCGCATTTCAATTCTTCCCATAACATTGGGGTTAACGGACGCTAAGGTACGAATATCAGTTTTCATATTTCTCTTATTCACACTCACATTGTTTATCATATGCATCCAGTATGTTTCTCGACGCAACTTCAGCAGCCCTACGCCTGCTCATACTGGGGAACACATCATCAAGTATATGGCTTAAACTTGGCATTCCCCCGCTCCACGATTGAAATCCTTCATGCCCCCCCATGAAGGAGTCTTGTACAGCATGTAGCGCTCTCGCAAGCCCTTCTTGAGTGCAAGAAGCAATATTATCCATGACGTATTTTTCATAAAGCGCTCTAGCTTGTTCTATTGTTTGAAAAGGTGTACCGTCTGGATTAATTCTACCATCTCTCATTGCATGCCAGAATGAATTCTCCGGTAGTTGACTACCGGAGTAAGCATCTACACGCTGAACCTCTCCCGGCAATGAAAATCTTCCGTTCCCATAACCCCAGCCTATAGCATTTTTAGTAACTCTTCTATGATGGAAACTACTTGATAACCCATAAAGATCAGTCGCATTAACCGGATTCCCGCCCACATAGGCGTAGGTATTGATGCCGCCATTAAACCCAATCGGGTCACTCTGAATGTACCTGCCTATCTCAGGATCATAGTCCCGGAAGTAGTTATAATGCAGTCCGGTTTCATTGTCGAAGTATTGTCCGGGAAAACGGATATTCTGGTCCAAATTATCCACATCAATAACCGCTTTTCCAAATGGGGTGTAATGCGCTTTCCATTGAACCACTCCCGCTTCATCCGTTAACGCAATCGGCGCTCCTAAATGGTCGGTATGTACATAATATAACGTATCACCATCAATCGTTGCAAATCGTTGACCATTCAGGTAAATATATTCTTTTTTAATCGCTCCATTACTATCCGCTTCTCCAATTAATTGGCCGTTTAAATTATAGATAAAATGTGTTTTGACGCCATTCACTAATTTAGCAACTCGCTCTCCACGATAGTTATATGTATAGTTGGTATTCATACCCTCTTTGGCAGCGGTTTTTAATCGTCCCCTTTGATTATAGGTAAATGTTAAATCACCTTTGGTTAAGGTATTGCCGATAGCATCATGGGCTATATTGGTGGTGGCAGCGGCCTTTACCGACTTTAGTCGGTGAGAATTTTCATCATAGGTATAAGTGCTTACGGTGCCATTGTCGGTTTTAGTTAATCGATTTCCGATAGCGTCATAACTATAATCTAGTTCACCGTAGCCCCCCTCCGCTTTTTCGAGTTGCGAGCGTTTGTTGTAGCTAAAAGTTTGATTATTTTGCTCATTTAACCCGTTGGAAATTGAAATGATGTTATCGGTTAAATCATAACCATACACCAAATCATCAATACCATTAACGGTTTTAGCAGTTAAACGATAGTCTGTGTCATAACTTTGAGTCAGAGTTTTAGCATTTCCATAAGTCAAACCACCCATTGGCCCAAATGGCAGGTAAGTAATATTACTCGCCAGGGTTTTGCTCTGACTTTGATAATTGCTGGATAAACCGCTCACTTGTCCGAGTGCGTCGAAAGTGTAGGTTAATATTCTGCCACTGGGATAAGTGATACTCGACAACTGACCATTGGTGTTAAAGTGGTATTGGGTGGTATAGGTCTTGCCATCAATTATTCTGATTTCTTTGGAAACAGCGCCGAAGTCGTTATAAACATAACGGGTTGTACCACTTGCATCAGTGACGCTGGTTAAACGCCCAATCCCTTTGTTGCCGTCGGCCACGTCGTCATATTCATAAATAACATTCTCCGAAGCGTTCGCAAAGGTTTCGCTCTTGATTCGATTGAGGGCATCGTAAGTCAAAGTGACGGTTATTCCCCGTGCATCGGTTCGAGTTAATAATTGACCCACCTTATTATAGCTGGAAGTTGAAATACCAGTATCCGGGCTGGTTAGTTTGGTTAATTCTGCAAAAGCGTTATATTCATATTCCGTGACTTTACCAGTAGCATCAATCACGCGGTTAAGGTTTTGATATTCATCGTAAGAAAATTGGGTGCTGCCATTCAGTGGGTCCGTAATTTTCTTTAATTGATTAAGGCTATCAAATTCAGCGACGGCCGCATCATTAAGCGCGGTGGTCATCGAACTAAAATTTCCGTGGCCATCGTAATTAAATTGATTACTTTGTCCATTGTTGCCTAATTGTTTAAATAACTGGCCTAAATTATCAAAGATTTGGGAGGTTTGATAAATCACTTTATCATCGCTGTTTTTGACCGAATAACTCGTATTATTTCCGAAAGCATCAAAATTCAACTCTATTCGGTTGCCTAGGTTATCTTCAATGGCATTAATCATGTATCGCGCTTTAGTAAAGTTGGATCTGCCTCCCATGTCGAAGCCACTACCTGTTCGCCCATTACCAAAATCGAATCCGCTTTGAGTGGCAATCGGTTGGGGGTTACTATCTGTTACTAATTGATATTCATAGGTGATGCTTTGTCCGGAGGGGGCGATCATTTTTTTTATTCTATTCAGTGTATCCCATTCAATGGTTGTCACACGTCCATTATTAGTTGCCGTTTTGATAAAACCATTCGGATAAAAAGCGAATTCATATTTAATACCATTGGCATCGGTAATAGTTTGTGCACTACCATCATTGTTGTAGTTATCAAAACTCACTGTCTGGTTTAGTGCATTAGTGACAGATTTAAGGCTTTTGTTTGTGTAATAGGCATAGGTTGTTATATCGTTAACATCCGTTCGCGGACCATCTACTGATTTAAGAGTTTGATCGGTGTTATAGGTGTAGGTCGTAGTGCGAGTTTCACCATCTGGCGCAATGACACTTCGAGTGATGACTTGATTATTATCATTAAACGTACTCACTGCTTTTGAAAGTAAACTAGTACCATTATAAGATGCTATCAATGTTCGATTTCCTCGGCTATCATAGCCGTATTCAACACTTTGTTGTAACACTGGCGTGCCCGTTTCAATGTCATTGATCCATCGCTCGGTGGCGATTTCCCTATTTTGTCCATCGTAACTTCGCTTAACGGTTTGTCCGGAATCATTAGTTTTACCCAACAGATAACCTGATGAGTTAAATTCGTATTGTTCAGTGGCCGCATGGACCACCTTGCCTTCGTCGTCAACAATGGTTTGAGTCAGAGTGGCATTTTTAAAATCGACGGTGAAATCAATGGCCACGCTGCTATTGCCGTACTGCTGCGCGATCACTTTGTCATCTTCGCTATAGGTATTCACGAAAGGAATGGCGCCCGTCCCTTCCTGGATATAGGTCAGGTTGTGACTGTCGTTTGCATCATTATACTGGTAGTTATGTATGATTTGATTGGCGAGAGTGACTTTGACCAAGTTACCATTGGTGGTGCTATTTTCATCTTGTTGAACGACTTGGTGAAGATAATTAACTTCCTGACCATCGCTGGCTTTCGCTTTATTTAATCGGCCAGTGATCGCATCGTAGGTGAAATCGATAAATCGCCCAGTCAGGGAGCCATTGGCCTGACGAGATTCAATACGATTTAACTGATAATGAAAAGCTACCACCATCGGCTTACTCGGATCAATGCTGTAATTGGAAGTACCAATTAACGGCAGTTTAGTCGCGCTATAACTAAATTCGTTACGATTACCAATTGCATCTTGTTGAGCCACAAAACGGCCTTGCTGATCATAAAAGTGTTTGTTGCCGTTTAAAAAAGTGAAAACAAATCCGCCATTACCATCCGAAGCTAACTCACCTTTTGTGCCAGCAGGGGTAACGTAAGTACCACCCGTATAAACAAATTTGGCTCTTTCACCGCAACCCTTGCGAATGATCACACTGAGATCTTTGTATTCAAACAAACGACGATCATGATTAAAGGCCCAACCAAACCCCAACGGACTATCATAGATGGTTTTGCTGTCGTATTTCCGGATCAGTTTAATGGGGTAAACGCCCGGTAAAGAAAGATCGATATGTCGATAATTTTCAGCGCCGGAAAACATGCTAACCGGTTTGGTTCCACCGCCTAATATCGGTTCAGCATTGTAACCATCATCCAGCGCAAATCTCGAACGACTCTCCAGTGAAGCGTACAGACTTTCTGGATCTAAGCGCTCTCTATCAAACAAGCTGCTGGTTCCCGAGCCGTTGCCTTTACCGTCACAGGGATCATCGGGATCTGGCTCTGAATTTTGTTGACCTAACGAGGCCCCACCCATACCATCCGCATGAACGTTCCCTAACCCTATGAACAAAATCATAGCTGCTGAGAAAAAACCCGCAGCCAACTTGTCAATTGACGCTTTTAAAATGCTTGATGCTTTAACTTTCAGCATGTTTTTGTTTCCTAAATTTTGACACAATGCACGGATTAGCATTGATGTTTATTTAATGATTAAAATTCTTGTATGTCATGGATAAACGACTGCAATGCTAATCCTTGTTATCTCTTTGAGCCAGACTATCCATCTGATCCAATTTTTCAAATTCTGTCATCGCTTGATCGGCTAATTCGACTTTTTGCATTTGATACAAAACGTTGGCTTTACCGATCCATGCACTTTTTTCTTTGGGGTCGGCTTGAGTCGCTTGTGAGTAATAATCTAACGCTAGCTCAGATTTCCCCTCTAACATGGCCAATTCAGCCGCAACCATTAAAACGCCCGAATTTTCTGGCTCGGACGCTAGCATTTTCTTGATGCTTTGCCTAGCCTTGCTCTTACGATTAAGCACCATCAGGTTACGCACCAAATTCACCTGGTGTTTCATATTATCAGGCTCATCTAAGCTTAACTGCTGATAATTTTGTGACGCTTTACCAAATTTTTTCTCGCGCATCAACTTTTTGGTTTGTTTTTTTAATTCAATGATTTTTTCTTCTTTTTCGATTTCGTGCTGTTCCGATGTGACCCTTTGTAAATCTGGGTCAGCCTCAGCAAAACTATTCGCCGATACGAACAGTCCCGATAAAGTTACGACGCTTAAACTGACACAGGCTAACGTTTTTAACTTTACACTTCTCAATATATTACTTATCAACCTATTGCTTCTTAACATCATATTTCCCTAAATTTTCAAATTTTTATTGATTTTAAATTATTTTCGAACTAACGGTGTGTTAGTCTCAGCGGTTTTTTACATCAACCTTGAGCGTCACCATGCCCAAGTTACCTTCATAACCAAAAATATTCGCGGTTAAATAGTGCTCGCCATCGGGATAAAGCGATGTATCCCAATGAAAGGTCATCGGCAAAAAGCCAACTTCACTTTCAAAAATGTATTGACCATCCACATAAAACGCTACTTCAAACCGGCGCGAAACCACTGCGTTACGTTTGAGTTTATCGACATCTAATCGCACCGCTACATTACCCGAGACCTCCGGTAGTTTATTTCCTTTGGCCAACACTTTTTCCGGTAGAATTAATTTGGCAATATAGTCTCCCCGACTCTCAATCGATTGCTGTACATGTGCATGCATCCGCTTGGCACGAGACTTTTTATTAACTTGGCGTTTTTCTTGCCATTTTTTGTTATCCATTAAATTAACGCTGGTTTGTTTGGGTAATATAAAAACCGTATTTTTCGGTAAGCTAAACGCTTGTCCACCGATCAACCTTAACGGATGCGCGCTTAAATCCATCACCTTAGAAGCGTCCATTCCATCCCAAATTTCCCGGTGCTCTCCAGCAGCACGCGGCACCCAATCCAAAATGGTTTTTAATAATGGTCCATGATCGTCTAACCCCACTCTAATATTCACTCTGGCAGGCAGGCTTAACACGTAGCTGATTTCATGGCTTTTAGGATCCCACTTTAAATTGGCGACATCCAAATCTTTTCTACCAGTAACATCACTTAAATCATAAGTAATTGTTTCACCCGTACCTTTTACTAGCCCCGTTAATGTAAAGTGATAGGCTTCGGCTGGAACTCGTTTACTAAAATGATCTTTGCCATCCCAACTCGCTTGATGACTACCCGATTTAACCACACCTAGATTTTGTTCCCTAATTAATAATTCCCGTCCTTCATACCAACGTAGAATCACTTCAGCCGATTTATCGATAGAATAATGAATAGTGACCTGCTCACCCTTAGCTGGGTTAAAAGACGATTGACTCATCGTGACATCTTTGATTTTTAACGCCATGGCCTGTTGACTAAATAGCGAGCTAATGAATAAGCTAAACAATAGACCGATGTTCCTAAGACCAACTTTTAATTCGCACTTTGATTTGAAACTAATTTTAGTCTTAATTAAATTTCTCATTGAGTTAACCTCCAAACCGGTTTTCTAGCGCCGTTTTTATGTTGAGTCAACTGCTGAAGTTTGAGCGATCTTAAATCCAACTTCCAAATATTGAGACCACCGTTTCGGTTTGAATTAAATACGACGGTGCTATTGTCCGACGACAAACTTGGACTGCCATCTAATCTCGGATTATTGGTGAGTTGTTGCAGCGGTTTTGTTCGATCGTGCAACCATAATTCGTAGTTATCAGATCGGTTACTTGAAACAATCATTTTACCCTTATCAGCGACCGCAACGTCAAAGTTATACAATTGACCAACGGTGATTTGCTCCAACTGATTCGACTTGGGATCCACTCGCCAAACATCGTGCGCCTGCCCACCATCACCGGATAAAAAATAAATCCATAAGCCATCGGGCGACCATCTCGGTTCATGTTGTAACCACTGCATATGGGTCAATTGTTTAAGTTTAGAACCGTCGCTATTGACCACCCAGATATGATTGCCATCTTGGTTATCCGCCGTACCATAAGAAAAAGCAATTCGCTTTCCATCAGGAGACAGCACCGCATCAAAAAAACCGCTTACTGGTAATTTGATAATGTCTTCCTCGCCGGTTGCTACGGATAGTTTTGCCAATTTACCCTGAATGCCATTGATCAATAGATGTTTGCCATCCGGGTACCATGACAAACTACTTTTATCGTAAAGCGAGTTTGAAACAGCTCGGTGATGGCTACCCTCTTCATCCATCACAAACACTTGCCAGTAATTTTTATCAAATGCTAGATAAGCAATATCACTGGCCTTACTCATGGTTGAGTGTGCCAGTAATAATCCTATAACCACTATTTGAATGGTATTTTTTAAAATAAGCAATTTGTCTCCGTAATACTGTTTACCAAAATCTAATTTGCCCGTTAACTACTTGTGATAATCCCGAGTTTATTGATACATCGTTAAAGAACCACGACGAAGCGCCTTCTGCCCGCTTGCTGTCGCGCTTACTTCAATGGTGTAGGTATAAACACCTTCCTCAGATAGATCAATATTGTTAGTATCAGCATCGCTATAAGCTTGCCAACTGGCACGATGAATATTGTAATTATCATCATTTTTTGCGATCAGCCATTCGCTATCCGTGACAACAATGGCTCTATTGTCTTCCGGATCATAAACGCCCGGCGGTAAAATTTTAATCGTTACATAACCATCTTGAGTGATCGCATAATCAATCACCGAAAATTGCTCGAAACTATGTACAATCAGATAAGGATCTGATTTAACTTCTATTTGCGGCGCTTCATTGAAGTTCCCTTGGATTTTTATTTGGGCGCCCTTAACAATCACTGAATTGGTTTTCAAACTAATCGCATCCGGCAGAAACAAGCTAACAGGGCCATAAATCGGTTCGCCACTGGCGAGTCGACCGTCCCAACTAATCAGGTGAGTTCCAATCCCGTAAGGAACCATATCAACCACACTTCTTGTGATACCATTGATGGTTGCCCTGAGTGAAATTCTAGCGGGTTTAGTGATCGTTACATCGGATTTCCAGTCGTCATTAAGATCAACATTAAAACTCGCATCAATAACACCACGGGGGAGTTGATTTGATGAAATTTCAGTTGGCCGATAAGTTCCGCTACCACCCGCAGCCGATCCTCCGCGGAGTACAAACTCGTAAGCCTCATCAACGACCGAATTTCCATCGTTATCTTTACCATCCCAATAGATTGTATGTGCGCCCACACTCGAAAATTCCGTTGTTTGAGAATACAATAAATCACCGCCTCTTTCCGGGTAAATTTCTAACGTCACATTGGCGGGTTGGCTGAGCTCAAAGTTTATTTCCGCTTTTTCATCATTGGCTGGATTAAACATTAGATTAGTGACCGACACATTTCTAAAGTCGACGAGTACCATCTGAAATTCGGTGATATAACTCGTTTGATTACCCGCCAGATCTGCAACGTTTAGCTTTAACTGATAACTGCCATCTGCAAGCGGTAAACTAGTTTTTATTAAATCCCAAATAGCCAAGTTATTGTTATCAACACCGTTAGTGATGACGCCACTGACGTCATTCCATTCACTGGACAAAATGTTTTTGTATTCAATTTGGTAATTATTGAGGTTGTCATCACTGGCAACACCGGCAATCACTAGTTCGCTCAGTGGAAAGACAGTATCGTCTTGTTGCGGACTACTAATTAAAGCTTGCGGTAAAGTGTTGTCCAAAATCCCAGAACTCATAAAAATTCTTTGATTATTACTGTTTAAAAGTTCCAGTGTGTAACGACTGTCCGGTACGGCCTGATTAAGCTCGTTAAGTCCATTCCATTGCAAAGAAATTTCACTGCCTGTACCTTGGTAGGATTTAACCAGCCCCACTGTTGGATGAAGTATCCGTAATGTCCAACTACCTGATTGTGCTAATCCTGCATTGAATGTAAGAGTATCTTTTATTCCATCACCATTGGGTGAAAAATACTCATTTTCCAGACCAAAGGATATCGCAACATTTCGACTGGCTTCACTCAGACTATTCACAGGATTAAATATTGATGCCGGTACACCATTACCGAGGTAAATATTCCCACCATTTTCACCCCAATAATTATTTTCAAAATCGAGAACAATTTGAGAGTCTTCGCTGTAGCCAAGCACTCTTAAATCATTGGTTATGTTGTCGTAAATATCGTTGTTATTGATGCTGGGCTGTGGACTTAAGAGATCATCAGAAGTATATCCGGCAATTTGAATGCCGTAACTATTTTGTGTAATGGTATTATCAACAATAACCGGATTGGATACATGATCGATGGTGCTCGCAATGATAATTCCATAGCTGGTATTTCTAATTATATTATTCCTGATAGTGGGTGAGGCGCCAGAAATATATATGCCTGTTGCCGAGCGTGTCTCATTATCAATCAAGCTATTTTGTAAGGTTGCTGTCGAACCTTTGGTAAAACTGACGCCATAGGTAGAAAACTGACCTATAAATGAGTCGGTTATTTCAACGTCACTAGCTCCAACAACGTCGATCGCTTTAGCTGCAAATTGAATGTTTAATTGCTCAATACGCGTGCTGGCATCTTGATTGATAATAATGCCTTTCCAGTCTCCTTTTCTCTGGTTATAAGCGGCACTGTTGAAAATAACCGGCGCTTGCTCGCTACCAAGAATATTCAAGCTGCCATCAACTTGTAAATAACTACCGCTATTAAAAACTAATTGGGTTCCCTGACCAATGCTGAGAGAACCTGTTTCAGTGACTATAATCGGATTAAGCACCGCATAGCTTTGATTGTTTACTAATGAAATAGTCTCAGGCACAAAGCCTAACAGCTGATTCGTCGAATTAGAATTATTCCCGCCATCACCAAGTTTAAAACCTCGATAATCGGCAATAGGTGTATTAGTAATTGAGTTTGAATAATCATATATTTTTTTAGATATTTCATTAATATCCGAACTCCCCCACCAGTTATTCTGGAGATTTAGAGTTGGATTAATTCCTGTTTCATCAAGCCCAAAACTTATCGAGTAAAAATGGTAGGCATCATTATCATATAACGCATTATTGATCATCACTGGGGTTGGGTTTTCGCTGAACACGTTATTGCCTACTGCATACAGACCGTACCTATTATTAAAAATACGATTGTTATCTTGAATGGTCGGCGAGGTTTTCGATCTAACGTAAATAGCTGCGTTATTATCATGAATACTCGACCCAGTAATATTTGCACTACCATAAATATCCACCCCATTAACCGCATAAGCAATATCAACATTCGACAGTTTGAGACTGCCATTTTTATTGATAATAAGCCCTTTCCAGTCTGATCTTTCCGGCATCAATCTGGCGCTAGTAAACATAACCGGATTACTACTTTCTCCTTCTACATTGAGAGTACCATCAATGTAAATAGCTGCATCACTGGCAAATTTAAATTGGACACCTGCCGGTATAGATAAAATATTGTTATTATTAACAAAAAGACTTCCTAATACCTCATAATATTGATCACTGATGATCGATACACCACTAAGCGTTATCAGCTGCGTCGATAATTCACTGGCAGCGCCGCCATCCGATAATTGATAACTGCGATAATCTATAATTGGTGAAGTATTTAAGTCACTTTGATCATAAAGCTTATCTGCTATTTCAGCGATGTTTGCTGTACCCCACCAATTGTTTTGAGTATTTAATTTGGCTTGCCGTGCAACATGCTTTAAGCCAAAATCTTTTGCGTAAAAATTATATTTATAATTATCGAAAATCGCATTGTTAGTCACCGTTGGCGAAGGCATCAAAGAAACCTCTAAACTATTATTTCCTTTTATATAAATACCGTAATCATTGATATAAACACGGTTATCATCGGTGACTTTAATATCTGAACTCGAATAAATACCATAAATATTACTATGAATTGTATTACCATTAGTTATGTTGGTGTTGGCATATCTAACATCATAAATACCATACTGATTATGATGGATATTTGATTGTTTGATATAAGCCGAACTTCCTTTTCTATTTTCTATCGCTTTTTCTGCAAATGAAATATCTGCGCCTGTTACATTTAAAATTCCTTTTTCAACAACAATTCCTTTCCAGTCGTAAAAACCTGGTATTTTGTTAAAACCTGTCAGTATAATTGGTTTAGCACTTTCACCCTGTATATTCAATTCACCGCCATCTACCACTAAGGCCGCTCCATCGACAAAGGATAAAGTTGTTTCTGCATAAATATTTAAAGTTCGCCCTTCATAAAGAACTAAATCATTGAGGACTTGATAGCTTGCTCCCGTTTCTAAATGAGTAACTCCACTTAAATTGACTAATTGATATTGTTCATCGCTAGCCTGACCCTGTTCTATTAATAAATAGCCTCTATAGTCAATATTGGGAGATTTTTGAATGTTTCGATTATATAACTTGAATGAGCTCTTTATGACATTGGCATCATAGCTGCCCCACCAATTTCCTTTGGCATTGATGACAATATTTTCTACTCGCGATTCTTCCATTATAAGACAGGCTTGCCCCCCACTAGTACAGGATGAATAATAGGTTCCATCACCATATCCGGCATCCAAATTAAATTCAGAATTGTTATATATTGAATTTCCAGTTATCACCGGTTTGGGATATGAACTTAAAACCATTTCAGTAGTATAGATCCATGTAATTCCGCTGCTGTCGATACCATAGGTTGCCCTATAACCATTATATGTTTCAGTGTTGGCATCAGTACATATTCCACACAGCTGAATACCAATATTATTATTATAAATATTATTGTTTGAGGTTATGTTGGGTTTGCCAGTATAAATTCTTATTCCTTGAGCGTTATCATGAATTAATGAATGACTTAGATTGACAGTACCTTCATCTTGACTATAAATATTAAGACCACTGACAGCGAAAGCAATGTCCAAATAATCAATGGTAGTCATCCCGCTTCCGATAATAATAATTCCCTGCCAGTCACCTTTCTTTTTTTCTTTGCTAGCACTTGTTAATTTAACGAAATTTCCATCTTCACCACTAATTTTTAAATGGCCCGAAGTTTTTATGGAAACGTCATCAGCAAAGATAAGTTCCGTGCCAGCTTGCAACTCTAAAACATCTGTTTCCGAAACAATTAACCTAGATAACACTTCGTACTGAACGCCTCCACCTGCATCAAGAACCACCACGTTTTGATCATCCATCAGTTCTCCTTCAGGCATTTCAATTAATTGCCTGATAGATTCGGATGGCTCTCCATCTTCAGATAGCAGGTACTGTCGATAGTCAATAACTACGTTCCCTTGATTCTTGTTTAAATCGAAATGTTTATGGTTGATAAGCCCGAGTTCATTCGTTCCCCACCAGTTATTTTTTGCATCGAGTAAAATAGGTTTTAAATTTTCAGAAAGTGCAAACCGATCAGCATAATAATTATATCTGTCATTATCAAAAATGGCATTTCTGTTAACGACTGGATTAGGATTATTTGCCAAAATTTTGTCACCCAAAACGTAGATACCGAATTGATTATTGTAGATCTTGTTTCCATCGTTTATTTGAGGGCTTGTTTTCGGCTGGATATAAATTCCATAAGCATTATCATGAATACTCGTATTGCTAATGGTTGCCTCTCCCAAAATATTTACCGCGTTTGTTGCGTAGCTAATTTCAGCATAAGACAAACTTAATTCTGCACCTTCATTGATGACAACTCCAACCCAATCTGAACGAGAGGGTAATTCATTCATACTAGTTAGCTGAACAGGACTATCTTGTGTACCAACTATTTCCAATTCACCATCGACAGTCATACCGGTACCATATTCAAAAGCTAATGTTGTGCCCGAGTTAATCTGTAATTTGGTTTCTGCGCCAACATACAAAGGAGCAAGGACTTGATAATTGACTCCTGACGTTAGACTGATCGTTTGATTGCCACCTTCAATAGCAATGAGCTGGACGGCAACATCCGTTGCAACGCCGTTATCTGAGAGCAAATAACCTCTAAAATCAACTGTCGGGTTGGAGATCGAACTATCTTGAGCATCGTATATTTCAGCTTTTATAGTTTTGACATCAGACGATCCCCACCAATTACCCTGAGCGTTTAACAGGTGGAACTTAGCGGTCGTAGAGCTACCAAAACCAGCCGTTCTATAATTGTCGTAAGTATTACTATATATTGAATTACCAGTAACCACGGGCGTTGGATTGTTGGCCTGCTGATTATCACCGATCGCGTAAATACCATAGAAATTATTGTAAATTTTATTCCCGTCGGTGATCAACGGACTGGTATTTGCTCGAATATACACACCATAATAATTGTCATGTAAACTGGTATGAGAGACTTCTAGCTCACCAAAAATATCTAGTCCCTTATTAGCATATGCAATTTCAACATAGTCCAAATCCAGTTGTCCGCCAGCGTTGACCACTATTCCTTTCCAGTCACTATTAACAGGGTTTTCTTTTGCACTCGTCAATGTGACAAGGTTGTCTAGCTCACCCGTTATGGTCAAAGTTCCATCGACAACCAATCCTGTATTGGCAAAAAAGTTAAGCTTGGTCCCCGGACCTATAATTAATGACGCTTCAGATGCTAAAAAAAGATTTGCTATTACTTCATATTCTTTACCGTCCTCTAGTAGAGTAACGCTGTTACCGCCCGGAATTGATAGTAATTGATGGCTCGCGTCGCTCGCACTGCCATCTTGCGTTAACAAGAAACCTCGGAAATCAACCACTGGTGCATTGGTTGGGTTATCGCTATAATCGTAAATTTTAGCAATAATATCGTTCACCTCACTCGCACCCCACCAGTTATTTTGGGCATTTAAAACTACATATTCATTATTACCAAAATAATGCGCGTAATAGTTGTGGATCGTGTTGTCATAAATCGCGTTACCAGTGACTACCGGCGCGGGATTATCCGCTTCTATATTATTGCCATAAGCGTATATACCGTAGCTATTGGCATAGATCCGATTGCCATCGGTAATTTGAGGACTTGAGTTGGTTTGAATGTAAACTCCATAGGTATTGTTATATAGCGAATTATCACTGTTTAGAGCAAGATTACTTCCACTTCGTACGTAGATCCCATGAGTATTATCATGGATCTGACTGTGAGTCACGGTTGCATTACCATAGATATCCAAAGCTTTGGTTGCAAAAGCAACCTCGGTATAATCTAACGTTAGTTGGCCTACGGCGTTCACCACAATCCCTTGCCAATCGGCTTTTTGGGGATATGAGTTCACACTGTTGAAGCGGATCAGATTATCGACAGCTCCCTGGACATCCAACCTTCCCTCAACTTGGATCTCCGCGCCCTTAACAAAAGACAACGAAGTACCTGCACCAACCAACAAGGTGGTATCTGTGGCAATAAACAGATCACCTAGTACTTCATACTGGCTGCCGTTAGTTAAAGTGGTCGTCGCTCCACTTTCGAGGGCAATAATCTGTTGCGACACGACCGTTGATTCGCCACCATCCGATAATTGATACCCACGATAATCCACTACGGGGGAATAGTTCGCATTATCACTGTAATCATAGATCTTGGCGGCAATATCGCTTGGTTCGCCAGTTCCCCACCAGTTACTCTGCACATTTAATATCGTGTTTTTATTATCGCCAAAATAATAGGTGTAGTAATTGTAGGAAGTGTTGTCATAAATCGCGTTACCAGTGACCACCGGCGCGGGATTATCCGCTTCTATATTATTGCCATAAGCGTATATACCGTAGCTATTGGAGAAGATCCGATTACCATCAGTAATTTGAGGGCTTGAGTTGGTTTGAACGTAAACTCCATAGATATTGTTATAAAGTGTATTATCATTATTTAACGCGAGACTGCTCCCACTTTGCACATACACGCCATAAGTACTGTCATGGATCTGGCTGTGAGTCACGGTTGCATTACCATAGATATCCAAAGCTTTCGATGCAAAAACAACCTCGGCATAATCTAACGTTAATTGGCCTGTGGCGTTCACCACAATCCCTTTCCAATCGGCTTTTTGGGGATATGAGTTCACACTGTTGAAGCGGATCAGATTATCGACAGCTCCCTGGACATCCAACGTTCCCTCAACTTGGATCTCCGCGCCCTTAACAAAAGACAACGAAGTACCTGCACCAACCAACAAGGTGGTATCTGTGGCAATAAACAGATCACCTAGTACTTCATACTGGCTGCCGTTAGTTAAAGTGGTCGTCGCTCCACTTTCGAGGGCAATAATCTGTTGCGACACGACCGTTGATTCGCCACCATCCGATAATTGATACCCACGATAGTCCACTACAGGGGAATTACGCGCATTATCACTGTAATCATAGATCTTGCCAGCAATACCATTCGGCTCGATAATTCCCCACCAATTATTTTGGGCATTTAAGACAGCATATTCATTATTACCAAAATAATAAGCATAGTAATTGTAGGAAGTATTGTCATAAATCGCGTTACCAGTGACCACCGGCGCGGGATTATCCGCTTCTATATTATTGCCATAAGCGTAAATCCCATAGCTATTGGCATAGATCCGATTGCCATCGGTAATTTGAGGACTTGAGTTGGTTTGAATGTAAACTCCATAGGTATTGTTATATAGCGAATTATCACTGTTTAGAGCAAGATTACTTCCACTTCGTACGTAGATCCCATGAGTATTATCATGGATCTGACTGTGAGTCACGGTTGCATTACCATAGATATCCAAAGCTTTGGTTGCAAAAGCAACCTCGGTATAATCTAACGTTAGTTGGCCTACGGCGTTCACCACAATCCCTTGCCAATCGGCTTTTTGGGGATATGAGTTCACACTGTTGAAGCGGATCAGATTATCGACAGCTCCCTGGACATCCAACCTTCCCTCAACTTGGATCTCCGCGCCCTTAACAAAAGACAACGAAGTACCTGCACCAACCAACAAGGTGGTATCTGTGGCAATAAACAGATCACCTAGTACTTCATACTGGCTGCCGTTAGTTAAAGTGGTCGTCGCTCCACTTTCGAGGGCAATAATCTGTTGCGACACGACCGTTGATTCGCCGCCATCCGATAATTGATACCCACGATAATCCACTACAGGGGAATTACGCGCATTATCACTGTAATCATAGATCTTGGCGGCAATATCGCTTGGTTCGCCAGTTCCCCACCAGTTATTCTGCGCATTTAAGACAGTATTTTCGTTGTTACCAAAATAATAGGTGTAGTAGTTGTAGGAAGTGTTGTCATAAATCGCATTACCAGTGACCACCGGCGCGGGGTTATCCGCTTCTATATTATTGCCATAAGCGTATATACCATAGCTATTGGAGAAGATCCGATTACCATCAGTAATTTGAGGACTTGAGTTGGTTTGAATGTAAACACCGTAGGTATTGCTATAAAGCGCATTGCCACTGTTTAACGCAAGATTACTTCCACTTCGCACATAAACGCCATGAGTATTGTCATGGATCTGACTGTGAGTCACGGTTGCATCACCATAGACATCCAAGGCTTTGGTTGCAAAAGCAACCTCGGCATAATCTAACGTTAAATGACCTCCTGCATTAACAACAATCCCTTGCCAATCAGATTTTGATGCCGATTCATTCCCACTGGTTAAACTGATAGGTAATTCAGCTGAACCCGAGACTGTTAATGTGCCATCAACAACCATGCCTGTGCCATCAGAAAATTTGAGTGTTGTTCCTGGGCCTATAACGAGAGATGCTTCGGGAGCAATATACAACTCACCAAGAACATCATATACAACTCCATCTTCTAACACGGTCACAGTCGTACCGCCTGGAATAGAAGTTAACTGATAATCTCCTTCTGATCCTCCTCCATCCGCTTCGATGAATCCTTGATAATCCACCACGGGTGAATAGAATGCTTGATCATTGTAATCATAGATCTTCGCAGCAATATCGCTCGGTTCGCCAGATCCCCACCAGTTATTCTGCGCATTTAAGACAGTATTTTCGTTGTTACCAAAATAATAGGTGTAGTAGTTATAAGTGCTATTGTCATAAATTGCACTACCGGTGACCACAGGTGCAGGATTATCGGCTTCTTGATTATTACCCCTAGCATAAATTCCGTAGCTATTGGCATAGATCCGATTATCATCGGTCAGTTGAGGTGCTGAATTAATCCGGGCGTATAGTCCGTAGGTATTGTTGTGGATTTTACTGTGAGTGACCGAAGCCGCCCCAAAAACATCAAGCGCTTTTGTTGCATCGGTAATTTCCCCATAATGCATTTCTAAAGTGCCACCATCCTTAACGATAATGCCAACCCAGTCAGATTTATTCGGCACTCTAGCGATGCTGCTGAAGCTCACGAGATTATCCTCGGTACCTTGAACTTCCAAAATCCCTTCCACAGTAATATCTGCTGCTTTAACCATCGAAAACGATGTTCCTGATCCGACTATCAAAGTCGCGTCCGCTGCAATATAAAGATCACTTAAGATTTCATAATGGCTATCATTGGTTAAGGTGGTAACTTCGCCACTCGTCACCGAAATCAATTGTTGAGCGACGTTGCTAGGCGGTCCACCGTCTGTTTGTTGATAGCCTCGATAATCAACTACCGGTGCATAGTTCGGTTGATCGCGATAGTCATAAATTTTGGCCGGAATATCACTCACTGTATTCGTGCCCCACCA
>Ga0256845_1001489_pt1 | contig 18739 bp, 22 predicted proteins | sample RiftiametaG_FD_189101 | JGI IMG/M metagenome (GOLD analysis project Ga0256845, IMG submission 189101) | Tube worm associated microbial communities from hydrothermal vent at the East Pacific Rise, Pacific Ocean - Riftia | ecosystem: Host-associated > Annelida > Integument > Unclassified ...
CTTTCCTTTTGTTATTTCCATTGGTTCGATATACATTGAGGTAGTCGATTTCAAAAGTGATTCCGGACTTGTTCTTAACCTCTATAACCAAATACACTTCAGAAGCATCGTATACCATTTTTTGCAATTGTAATTTAACACCTTTTTTTCGTTTGGTTTCAATACTTTCAAAGTTAGACTTTAATAAAAATTCACTTAATTTTTGAAAATGTGTTATCCTATTAGCATATTTATTTAGTGGCCTAATGGTTGGTTTATCCTTTAATTTTTTGGGAAGCTCGTTACCAATGCTTTCATTTTCATTGATGAAATAATTCAGTTTTGGAAGTTCTTCAGAATACTTCAAAATATATGAATAAACGCTTCCATCGCTTGTAACGGTCAATAGATTGCTTTCCGTTCCTGGCTTCGCTTGTAACAACCCGAAATACTGCTCTTTCTCACGATTATATGTGAATACAAAATGGGAAGCTCCTGTGATACCTTGGCGTATGGGATTGGGGAAAAACAAGACGACGTTTTTCTGGTCATTAGCATAAATGGTATCAAGAGTTTGCTGTGCAGATATTGACATTGAACAAATCAATAATAGTAATGTGATATATGTTTTCATCTGTGGATATTTTATTCGTTTTTTAATTGTCAGATGTAATTAGCCAATCAACATTTCGGTTGGTATCAACTTTTTGCTATGGCTCATTTCATAAGAGTAAGTTTAATAATTGCCTATTATAGGCTTTCCTTGGAATTTAGTTTTAGGCATTCTTAGTATAAGTTTGTAATTATCGGTTATCGTAACCTTTACATTTTTGTGGTTACGTTGGAATATTTTCTTAAAACCGCTTACCTGTGGTACACCTGTAATATTGATGTCGTCCATCATATCCCCAACGATTTCATTAGTAACTTCTGCTCTAAAGCTGTTCTCCACATAAATACCTTCGCTACCATCTTGAAAATCATAGGCTTTTAACTTTACTGGCTGATGATTGATATTCTCAATGTCTATGATTGTCCGATTGGGTTTAAAATTGACAAATCCATAAATGGGCGTGTTTTTGGAATAGTGTTGTCCATAAACGGTAGCATCCTTTAGTAACCGCATCTGTAAACGATAATTGGTTTTCACGGTCTGTGTGCCATCTACACGTACATAAATGAAATCATCTGTGTTTTTTGAATTCAAATCATCATTTTCAATGGGATGTGAAGCAAAAAAGAGTTGATGCTCCAAAGCACGTTCTTTGGCTTCTACATTCGTTTCTTGTTCTTGAATAGCATCCGTTGTGTCTTTTTCTTTCTTGACTGGTGGTTTATATCTCGGATTGATATTTTCAAACGTTCTTTCCGAATATCGAATCTGCCCTTGTTGGTAAATGCTATCTACCATCTGCATTTTTTTCTTGTCCAATAAATCAGGGTCATATACACCTGTGGAATCCAACAAACGTTCATCATAAATACTCGGTGCATTGGTCTCCCTAACTTCCTTTAAATCGTTTAGGGCATCCAATTTGGAATCGTATTCTTTTTGGTCATCCTTCAGTTCCGGTACGGGAATCTGGTTATTTTCTATGGTCGGTTCTTCGTCTTCGCCTAATACCAGCATTGTATAACCTCCTATAAATAGCAATATGCAAAGCAACACGGCACTAAAAACGAGTTTATTCTTTTCAATTTTCATTATCTATTTTTTTTAATGTGTTTTCAAAAAAGTTGGTAAGTAGCAGCCCATGGGTATTATTCGGAAAGTTTCTATCAACCTTTATAAGATTGCCTGTCGTTAATAATTCATAAGTATCGGTTACCGACCCTCTATTGATTTCAAAAATGGTTTTCGTTTCAAACCCATAAGGTTCATTTTGTATATTGACTTTTGATTCGACATTCAACACCTTTTGAACCAACGAATATTGCAACAAACGGTTATACACACCATCGGCCTTTTTCTGTCGATACAGAGCATCTACAGAACTATTGCCCAACCATAAGGCTTTTCCCAAGTTCTTTTCGTAATTACTGGCATCAATGTTATAGAAGTAGGTATGGAATAACTCCAATTGTGCCAATGTCTCCACTTTTAAATTTTCTTGTTGAGATACCAGTTTTAAGGGAATGACACTACCATCCGAATTGACCACAAAGGCATTATTAACCGTTTCTTTGTGTAGTTTTATGACCATCAGTACGGAAATAATGCACGTTAGCACAGACCCAATAACAACTGCCAATACTATAAATCGGTTCGTTTTCAGAATGGTATAAATATTTTTATATGGTGTTTTCATATTATTTTTAATATCGATTATTGACTTGCGAAATGCGTTTTTTAAATGTGGATTATCCACTAAAGAGTTTAAAAGTGAACGAGGTCGCCCGTTTGTATAATTTGAATTTCAACAACACAATGAATCCGATAGACCCTAATTGTAAAAGCGGTGCGAAAAAATTGCTTCCCCAATCCGTACCAAAAAGGTCGCTCCAGAAATTGGTATTGATTTCGGTATAAAGATTATTCACGAAAACATTGACCAAAAAGAAGGCAGGAACTAACATATATACACCAGCGTAAAGTTTGAAAAAGTTGTAGGCCAATGACCTGAACTTTTCAAAAACTGCCAAACTGATGACTAAAGGGAAAAAGGCTTGCATTATGCCCAATAAAAAGAAACGCTCCGCAAGGAATAAGGGGTAGATAAATAAATCCAACAACCAGAGAAATATTCCTGCAATAAAGGATAGTATTTTTAAACCGTATAAGGGTGTGACCAGGGCTTCATATAACATTGCCATCGCTTTTTTGGCGGCATCCCAAGCACTCACATCCTGTTCGATGTCAATATCTTGCATCTGCAACGGGAGGAGTGCGGGTGCCGTGTCCCGATATTGGTTTTCGATAGCCACCAAAATGGTGTCAAAAACACTCAATACCTGTGTGGAAAAAATGACTAAAATCACTATTGCAAAGTTTTTTGCCAGTTCCGCAGGGGTCAATCCCCACGTATAACCATCGTTATTTGCAACACCTTCGTTGTACTTTTTTAGAATGTTAATGAGAAAGAACAATAAGGCCAGCGTCTTCATTCCCACAATAGTATATTGTGAGAAATCACTATTTTTTATCGTTTGAAAAACGGTGTCTATATATTCTAATCCTATTCCTAAAAAAATACCTGCCATTAGTAATCTGTTTCTCGGTTATTGATTTTGTGTTGCATTTCCCGAAATTGAATAATCTCTCGATAGCGTCTGGTCTTTGCCTCAATTTCTGCCACCATTTCCTTGGATTCCAGTTCCTTTTCTTTGAGAACTTCGGCACGTTCGGCATCGGTCATTTTCAGATTGTCGCTGGACAGTATTTGGTCTATATATTCCATACCTGCCATAGAGTTTTGAAGAATAGCATCAAAGGAATCTGAAATACGGATAACTTCATTGGGTTTGATAAAAGGGGAATTGAGGATTTCCCTTAAATCATCCTGTACAACATCATACAATCTCTGGTTGTTTCTCGCGAGTTCCCTGACTGCTTGAAGTTGTTTAATCACATCGTTTACCTTATCGATATTCTCCTTTTGCTTTTTAAGGAATTTTACCGTTTTCATTAAATTGGCGGTCTGTTTACCTGATTCCAATAATGATTTTACAAAAGAGATAAAGTTTGTGTTGTCATACACAGGCATCCCCTGGGCCGAAGTGTTACTTCCAATTAGCACTACAAATAGTGCGGATAGGATTAATTTTCTAATTGTGTTTTTCATAATATTTGATTTTAAAGATTAATAATTGTTGTATTTATGGCAGTCTATGACTGCTTAATAAATTGTTTTATGGCTGTCTCCATATTTTGTGTTTCGTTATAAATGGCCATTATGGCCTCGCTTTCTCGTCCATCAGTTAGGTATGCAGCAAAGACTTCGGGCGGTACTTCCAATCGGAAAATGTTACTTTCCTTTCCGATTTTGATGAACATTTCAGTATATTTTCGTGTTCCAGTAAGGTTATTCCTAATCGATTTTAATTGATTTAAATCGTGGTTGGATAGGTTGAGCCTGTTCTTTAATTCAGCATAGCCTTTTTCATTGCGAAGGCTGTAAATGACCTGTGTATTTTCCAGAATACTCGCAGATGTAGAATTATTGGGTAATTGGTTTATGGATTGTAGGATAATCCCAATTGCTCCATTTTGTTTTCTAATGGCTTGGTAGTAGAATTCTACACTTTCCAATACGTTATCGAATTTGAGCTGTTTTGCAAACTCATCAAATAGGATAATACCTTTTTCGGCTTTATTACGCCAAATCGTTCTTTGGATGGCAGACTTAATTAACTTCAACATTACTGAAAGAATTTCCTTATTGTCCTTGACTTCATCAAGTTCAAAAACGATTAACCTTTTATCTTCAATTTTATAGGTCTGGTCTTCACTCACGTTGAACAAAAAGCTGTACAACCCATCGTCAACATATTCAGAGAGAATGTGTAGAAAATCATAGATGTTAAAATGCTGTTCTTGAAGATGTAGTTCTTTTAAAAGTGTATCCTTTTTGGTATCAACGTACTGGTACAAATTTTCAAGGGAATGGGTACTATCCACATTCTGTAAATAGTAATACCGAAGCACTTTTTTGACCGCAACTTCTTCAGCTTTGGTAGTTTCCTTACCCGAAGCTAAAAGTTCTAAAAGGAAGATTGTTAAATCTTCTAACCGCTCTGGTGTCAAATCATTGACATCAGAGATATAAAATGGATTAATACCCAAGTTTTTTCCTTGCTCATAACGAAGGATAATATGGTCGTCTGGATAAAGCTTGGCGAATTTTGAATATGAACCGCCTAAATCAATAATGACCAGTCGGACGCCGACCTCGAAGTATTGCCGTAAAATATTGTTCGCTAAAAAGGATTTCCCCTCCCCCGTAGGTGCGAAGATGGCAAAGTTTCGAGCTTTGATGCGTTTCTTTTTTTCATCCCATACATCTTTCAATACCGGAATGTTATGCTGCCTGTCATTAAAGATGACACCTGTGGCATCCGTTTGATAATTGGTGTTGTTTATATAGAGGCAAAGAGCGTGTTTCAAATCGGTTACAAACAAATCTTCATTGGAAAAATTAGAAGTAAAACAGCAATAACTGTTAAGAAAGTAATGCTTTCGTTCTTCGCCTTTTGGATAGTAGGGCACTATATCAAGTTCCTTTAACTCCGTTTTAATCTTGGATGCAATATTTTCTAGCTCTCGGGCTTCCCGAGACCAGAAGATAATGTTTAGATGTCCTCTTATAATTCTGGACGAATCGTCTTCATTGATTTTGGTAACAATGTCTTGTATCTTTTTTAGGATGACTTTGTTCTGTGTTCCAAAATTGGAACTCTTTTTGAGTTCCTCAATTTTCTTATCCAACAGCTTTCGCCATTTGTGTTTGTCATCCAAATAAATGATTTGGTTGACAATATGATTTTCGTTGAGATTCAGTCCCAATCCATCAATAAATCCTTGGTGGAACACAAAATCGTCCGAAGTAAATTTATCATTAGTCTTGCTACTTTGAACTACATCACCAAAACAGAGTTCACTATTGACTGCCAATACATCAAAATAGTTTTTGCCAATTTCAATATTAGATTTCTTTAACTGGATATCTGTATCAAAACCTTCATTAAATCCATTGAAATAGGCATTTGTTAGATTAAGAATTTGATTTTCGTTGAGTGGTGTAAACTTTATTTTTCGACTGTTATTAATAAATGAAATAGCATCATTTACCGAAGTGATAAATTCCTGAACGTTGTGGTCCATTTTTTTATGAATGCCTTTTTCAACTTTCCGAAAAGGATTCGTGAACTTTGAAGCATTCAAGGCTTTGTTAAATGGAAGTATAAAAAACAAATAGCAACTATGTTTTAAGTAATTTCTTCCTTTAAAGTAGTTGTGTGTTGCTTTCTCTAAAAAGGTACTATTAGGCAATGTTTCCGAAGTATAATCAGCCTTTTGGTAAATATCCTGCTTATGAATAATCGTACTTGTAGGCAAGGATTTAAAGGCTTGAAACCACGAACCGTGAATATCTTCAAAGTCTTTTTCGGATAAGGAATAGATTTCTGGTAAATCGCCTTTATAGCACAGCACCACATTACCATTATTGGCAAAGACAATGTGTTTTTCTATACTTAAAATAGGATGATATGCTGCTAGATTAATTTTCTTCATAAAGCAAGTGGCTTTGTTTTTTATTGCTAATGGTTTGCGGAAATACTTTTTGAATCTGTAATAGTGTTGGGTTTTTGGTAATGTGTGTTAAGGCTACATATAGGGAAGCATTGAATACAAACACCAAGATGATGACGGTAAAACTGAACGAAAAAATGATGAACAATAATGAGCCGATAACGGCAGTCATCATAAGAGCGAACAATGAAATGGGCAAGCCCATAATCACTGCACGCTTTCGTATGTTTTTATAGACTTCGAACCGTTTCATATTAAACTACGATACTTATTAAATAGGTAAAGATTCCTACTACTGCTCCAGCAATGAGTACAAATACTAATACACGAGTGATTCCCTTTTTTAAATCGGCATTTTCTCCAAAAAAATGTCCTGCATTAAATAAGAAACCTATTAAAAAGATAACACCCAAAATGATTGGAAAAATGGCTCTAATGGTATCAGAGACATCATTAACAGAATCTTCAATACCTCCAATCTGTGCAAAAATGGAATTTGAAATAAGTACTAATAAAGTGGTTAGATAAATTGATTTTTTCATATCGAAATTGTTTTAAAATTTACTTGATTTTGATATATGAAAAATAGAGTATATTGCAATTCAAATTACTGATTGCCAGTAGATTGTTAATAAAATAAGTTTTGAAACTGATTATTTTTAATTGGTATTAATTGACATCAAATTGTATGAAAAATTGAAGAACCTATGTTGATAAGTCTAAAATTTCTAAAGTGTATGAAGCTCAAAAACGTCAGTTTTGTGATTTTGATGCTACAAATGTTGTTTGGTTTTTGGTCAGAAAAAGGTGGTGGTGATTGATGTTGGACACGGCGGAAAAGACACAGGTGCGATTGGTATAAATGGAATTCAAGAAAAAGATATCGTATTGAATGTTGCTAATGAAATTTTAAAGCTGAATAAAACACTTTTGAATGATGAGTTGGATATTTATTTGACACGTTATACTGACACCTTGATTCCCTTATCTGATAGAAGCAGATTGGCTAAACATTTAAAAGCAGATGTCTTTGTATCGTTACATTGTAATACTTCTCAAACCTTTTCTAGAGGTGTGGAAGTATATGTGCATAATTCTAGAAACCTAAATACTAAAGAATCTATAGCACTCGGATTAGCAATTTTAAATGAAAGCACTCAGAAATTAGGTTTTAAAAAGCGAGGTGTGAAGTTTGCGGATTTTCAAGTGCTGCGAGAAACAACTCCTTTTTGTCCAGCTGTACTTATTGAAATGGGTTTTATTACAAATAGTGACGAAGCTGATTACTTTTTGGAAGTTAAAAATATTGAAGCTATGGCGTTGGCTATATTACTGGGGATTATGAATTATTTAAATACTGGATTATGAGAGAATTGTTTAGTGAAATCCTTGAAAATTTAATAAAAGTTATACATCAAGCCTATCTGGAAATTAAACTATGCTTGAAATGAATTGCATAATGTTAAAATAATTACAACCATTATTTAGACTTTAATATTGATTTTCTCAATTCAATTAACATACTCTTGCGTATAGTAAAAGAAATGATTTCATCGTCATGATTGAATTCAATATTATTAATATCGGCCGCAAAATATTCTTCCTCATCAATATGGAACCACTTAGAATTGGAATTCAACTCTTCCAAGGAAGAAATAATTAGTGATTCATCAAAACCAGAAGCATCCAATCTCACACTGAAAAAATTCTCATCATAGACAAAAAAAACCTTCCTGATCACAACCAATATTTTTCCTGAGCATGTTTTTAAAAAGGCCGACTATTATATTATCGACATTAAATATTTTAATCATCGTTTGTTTAAACTTTTAAATAAGATACTAAAATTTGTTCTACCTAATAAACTCTTTACAAAAGGGTACTTTGTAAAGAGCATCCTCTATTTTAACTATTATTCGCAAATATAAGTGCCTTAACCTTTCGATTAAGGCACTTATTAAAACTACTCCCAGAACGTCAACTTTTGCAACCAATTCTTTTTTATAGATTCAGATACTTTTATTGACTTTGTATTATGTTCAAACTTATTTAAACCTTCTGGGTCTTTATCTAGATAATATCTATCTCTTTCATCTTTTTCAATATTTCTAATTTTTCTAATCTTATCATCGCTCCATGTTGAAGCCCACTCGATTTCACCTTCAGTAATCCAATAATGAGATTTACAATTAAAACTCCAATTCCCAATCGATGGCTTAAGAGTTACTACCTCTCCATTATAAATCATTTTCCAACCTGTTGAGGATAGTGGGGTATTAACCTCACTACCACATCCACAGGCACAGTTATGAATTACTGTTCCATAATCTAACGATATGTACAAAACACCATCTTCAATTATATCTGGCATAAACTCCACAAACTTATGCTGAACTATCATTGTTTTCTATATGATTTACATTAATCGAATAGGCACTATCATGTTCATTCTCAAGGTCATTAAGAAATCCGTATAGCTTCTTCCACTTCATTACAGCGAAAACTGCATTTAAAGCATTTACCCAACTCCAGTTAATGAAATTATGAATTATTCTGATTTTGTTTTAGATAGTAAAATAGATTTATTAAACATTGAGCACAGTTTTTTAGATACTCTTAAAGAAAAATCATTTAAAACCTTACAATCTGGGCTAGCTAAAGTTAAGGGTATTTTTGATAGAACTGAAAAAAAAATCTATATAGACATAAGTCTTGATAAAAACCTTGGTAAGAAAAATTTTGTTACACTACATGAAGTTGGGCATGGAGCTTTAGGGTGGCAAAGTGATATGATGCTGTGTTTAGATAATGACGACACTTTATCTCCAGATACTGAAGAGCAGTTTGAAGAAGAAGCTAATTATTTTGCTTCAAACACCTTATTTCAGCAAGATAGATTTATCGCAGAAGCAGAAAAATTAAAACTTGGATTGTCTTCAGTAATGGAACTAAAAAGAAAATTTGGAGCATCTGTTCATGCTACATTTAGGAACTATGTCTTGAAATCTAAAAATAAATGTGCATTACTGGTTCTAACTCCAATAAAAAATGCTGAATGGAATGGAGCTTTGTGTGAAAAACGTAATCTTTTCTATTCTAAATCCTTCATAGTTGATATTGGCGAATTGGAACTACCAAATCAGTACGGTTATAAATGGAATTTCATAAAAGATTTTAAATTTAGAAAATTTAGTGAAAACGGAGGTATTAATTTAATGTCAAAAGATGGTGAAGAATTAGATTGTAGCAATCATTTTTTCAATAACTCTTATAACTCTTTTGTATTTATCTTTCCAAAAGGTGAAAAGAATAGAGCGAGAACTAAAGTAATTTTGCAAAATGTAAATTAACCATTTCTCTGATTCCATTTATAAGTTGCCGTAGTAGTTAATGCATCATTTGCCTCAACCAATTCAATCAAATATTGCATCACCTCATGTCTATTTCCAATAATACCTGCTCGATATTCAGCTACAACTTCACCACAAAAAAAAGATTGTTGTAGTTTTTCAGCAATTCTCATTGCATCCAGAAACATATCACCTTGGTAGCTGGATGAGGGTGGGTGCTTTCTCTATAGTATAGTTGTATTGAATTTCCTTTAAATGAAATAGATACAGTATTATGGGAATTGAAAACAAAATAATTAGAGCTTCAACGAGTAATTTAGATGCATTCTCTCCAAATACCTTTTCAGAATATTGCATAATATGTGTGCCTAAACACAATGCACTAAAAGTATCTGCATCAATTTCTAGAAGGTGTCTATTAAAATCAAAAACTTCAATCGGTTGGGGGTTTTCTTCCATATTAAGTTCCAAATAATCAGACTTTTGAATTAAATGAGCCATTTCGTGGTAGAATGTATAATGACATCCTGCTTGATACATCAGATTATTTATTGGAGTATCTAAATGCGGAGCAAGAATATTAAACAATAAAATATTATTATCAGAAACTAAAGTATTATTTGACTTAAAGTTATCTATCAACCAGTTTATTGTACCGCGATTAATTCCAAGTAAATATTCATTATTTGGACTTCTGCTGGCTCTCGCATTTAAAGTATCACTATTGCCAAAAAATAAAAATGTAGGAGCTATACCATAATCATGATTCTGCTCTAGCGTCTCACTATAAAATTCAAAAAATTTTAAAAACTCCAATTCATTATCTAAGCCTTCCAAGTCACTAAATAAGGCATGATGCATTCCTACCTTGTTTATTATTTCTACTATATTTTTGCGATACTCTTCTAATGTCATATTAAAAATTTAATCACAAGATACAGGAAAATTTTAATCTGGATTATGTTAATAAAGGATAGATGTTTGTCAAGATATCATTAAATCGAGCTCGTACAATTGTTTAACGTCTTTTATCCAAAGACTTCGCTTCATTACTTATCAAGTTGAACATTTGTCGCATACGACTGCGCACCCCATTACCATAGCGCTCTTCAATTTCTTCCGCACTCAAATTGGTTGCGCAATGATTTTATACTCCAAAAAAAATCATCAAAACAATAGAATTTTTCATGAATTCACTTTCACCCAAAGGATTCTTTCTACACCTATATCGTCCAATTTTTAAAAAAGTATTACAAACTCTTTTATAATTGTGTCCCTTACTTTTTCAGGTATTTCTAACTCTTTGGTAAAGACTTCCCATTTTTGAATAACCTCTTGTATGTCTTTTATAATTCCTTTGGGGTTTTTAATAGAATAGGATTCTGCAATAGTCAATACGTCCTTTATGTTAATGTTATTACGTTTTCCGTTAATAGATAAGGCTCTTGTTACATTTGTGAAATTGTAATTAATATTTAAAGGGTACGTAAGGTCATATGCTGGGGCTAAATTCCAAGAATTTTTTTCTTTGTTATATATAAAACTGTGATTTTTTAAATGATCATCAATATTAGCAAACACTATGTTGAATATCATTCTTCTAAAAAGCTGTTGAAGATCTTTGTGAGGCACTTTAATATCTATTGCTAACTTAAATACATTTTCATAGCTAGCATTATTCGGTTTTTTAAAATCCCAGCCTGTTAAACCTGAAACGGTTAATATATACTGCTTTTCGCCATTTTGCCTATCATAACGTAAGGTAGCAAAGTGTTTGTCATCAATAAGTTTTGAATACATCATTTTAATACCTACTTCTTGAGCTAATAAATAATAAGCATATTCAACTTTTTCTTTATTATAACCACCTTCTTCATCCATGCACAATTTTACTAAATAATGATTGTATGCATTAGAATATTCTACATCTCCAGGAATAATTTTTCCAGAATTTTTGTGTTCAGATATTAATATTTTAGGCCTTGCACCACCTGCTGAAGTCCCTATTTTAAAAATATTAAGTAGTGCTAAATCGTTTAGTGCTTCTCCAGATGTTTCATTTTTTCCATCTAATACTTTATTCAATACTTCAACAATTTCTTCAATATTTATAGTCGTCGATTTTGGTATTTTTGCTGTTGGGCGATATTCTAAAGCTCCCATACCTCGATTTGAAACATATGTTAATTGCTCTAAAGGCGTAATTTTTTTAACCTTATTATTTTTAGCTTCGAACCATTCTTTAAAAATAATATTGCCAAACATATCTGGTAAAGAATCTGCAATCATAGGAGGCAAACCTTTAAATGTTTCATTTTCAAACTGTGTAAATACCTGTACTGGTTTTATACGTTTAAAGATGTAAGGAAATATATTTGAATATTGATTGGATGCTAAGAAATTAGGGTTGTATTGAAAATACGAGGCTCTTTTATCCACATCATATCCAATTTTACCTATTTCTAAGCCAAATAAAGTGACTTCTATAATATTATTTTTAGCCATCTTTTAATATAATGAGTTGATATCGGTGTTATCCTCCAAGTTTTTCAACCCTTGGTATAATTTTTCTAATAAATCGAAATGATTGGCAATCTTAAGAACTGTATCTAGTGTTGCATTTTTACCATTTTCAAATTTCTGAATAGTATAACGTGATAATCCTAATGCCTTAGCAAGGTCTTCTTGTGACATCTCGTAACTTTGCCTTTTCTTCTTGCAAAGCACCCCCAATTGCAGTTTCACTTCTTTAATTGTAACTGTATCAAGCATAAATATTGTTTATTATAATACACAAATATACGAATATTTTTTAAAATGTTTATTATAATACACATTTACTGGTAACTATCATTACTTGCTATGTATATTATGTCGTAAATAAATAGTAATTAATTATATAAAACATCACTTCCTCTTATCCCTACTCCCCTTCTCAAATGTCACCAAATTAAACATCTCACGCATTTAAATTGGTTTGGTCGTGAAATGTGTTTTAGTTTTATATCCTTATACAAATAGTAAAGGAAATTTTATTTTTCAATTATTAATTTTTCAATCTTTTCCATTAATATTTGAAACCTTTCTTCTCTCACCAAAGGATGAATGTGCATTGCTAAAATCTCCTCTGCTTGTGGATGATTTTTAATTACCGTTAATTCTTGTTTAATATATTCTTTAACATCGGTTTCTGCTTCAAGAATTTCATCTACTATTGCTATTCGATTATCTAGCAAATAAATAATATCCTCATAATCATGACTACCATAAAAATCATTTTTTCCCCTGTCTTTAAATGCTTCTAGCTTGGTTGCAAGAAAATATGGAGATGGTAAAATGTTAATACTAATTCCTTCTGGTAATTTAATTTCCTGTAATTGATTAAAACCTGGTTTATACCACGTATTTGATATTCCAATACTACTATCATCCGCTGGCATAATATCTATAGAAATATCTTTGTATTTATACGAACAAATAGATTGACCTTGTGGGTCTGGATAAAAATTTAATTCAGCTAATCGTTCCTGCATCAGTGTCCATTCAGTATAATTTGCCAAATTAATAGTCATATCTATATCTGTAGTTGGTCGTATTTCATCTGCGGCGGGATCATCAGTATATAAACTAATTACTGCCCCACCAATAAAAACCATTTTTTCTTTTAGCTCTTTTAATCCTTGAGCAACTTGTGCCACTAATGCTAAATTGATTATCTTATTATGCATTTAGTATTCTTTTTTCGAGTTCTTTTTTTGCTATTTTTTTTTCTCTAACTCTTCCTACACGTATTGCATCTACTAAAGTTAATAATTCGTATAAGTCTCTATCTTTTAGTGACGCTTCTACAATTGTGCTATACAACGGTTCTATAGATTGGCCTCTATCTATTCCTTTAGCATATGGCCAAACATATTTTTCAGTTGAATGAATTTCTTTATTTAACGGCTCTGCAGAATGAGCAGTAAGTACCCCTCTAACAATGGCTCCTGGTTTCTGTGGAAATGCGTAAGTAATACCGTGTAAAAGGAACTCTACTAATGCTAATTTATTTACTTTCTTTCTTGCTCCATCAATAAGGTCTGCATACTTTGAGCGGTTCAAAGATTGACTAACTTCAGATTGACTCATACCTAATTCATTGGCAATTGTATGATGGTACCAAGATTTTTTACCTAGTGAAATAATTTTCAATAGAATTACAATGTCTTGTGGTTTTAGATTGTTTTTTGCCTGTGCCATTCTTATATTTCATATTGCGATATGCAATATTAATGATAAATCTTCTTTAATCCTATATTTTAGTTCTTCAATATCGCATATTGCAATATACGATATTGAAGAGGATTGGGAAATTCACGCCCTCTTATCCAAACTACCTTTATCAAACCCAATCAAATTAAACAATTCTCGCATCCTCGAACGCACACGATTCCCATAGCGTTCTTCTAATTCTTGTGCATTAAGATTAGTAGTACAATGTGTTTTAAATTTGTATTTCAAGAAGAGTTCGTAGCGAGAAAGTATGATTTCACCCATAACGTTACAGTCTTTTCCAAAGTACCTTCCTGTTGGTTCAATGCCTAAATCGTCAAAACAATAGAATCTATTATCTCCATATTGTTCGATGATTTTGTAACCAATATGATTAAAGGCAAAAGTTACATTGCGTGTAGGTATCATTTCATAAGATGAATAATGAGGCGTAATATGTCGAATAAGTTTCATTAAAGTGGTTTTACCACAGCCAACTGGACCTGAAAGTAAAATACCTTTATAAATATCAATATTCAGTTTTTTACAGGCTTGCCAATCTCTAATTTGATAATTACAAAGTTTAAAGAGAATACTTCGGTCTTCTTTATAAATTTTGAACTTTTCACCAAATAGTAGTTTTCCTTTTGCATCCAGATAAATAAGAATTTTATCGAAATCGTAGAGGATATGGTTTCCTTTTAATTCTCCCAATTGATATTTTAAACTGCCTTCGGTAATGATATGTGGTGTTTTATTGCTCATTCAATTTCAATTAATAAGATTTCCACATCTGTGGAAACTAAAGAGGTTCGTTATAATCTTTATCGGTAGTTGTCTTTAGGTTGTCCTGATATTGATCAACCACTTGTTGTCTGTTCTGGTTTTTAGAATTATTAGAATTTAAAATTTTAAAATTTTTCAGTTTGTTATTGTTTTTTTGGTTTGTTACTGTTTGTATATGTTTGTTTATAGATACCAGCGCTTGTCCATCGCTAGTACAATTTTTGATCTGGCTAGAGTCCATTGCTTGTCCACCGCTAGTACAAAAATTGAACATCCTAATTTTACTTCCGTGAAATGAGTTGTGTGAAGGCAAGTATTCGAAATAACTCCAATGGCTTAACTCTTTGATACAACGATGATAGGTGGTTCTTGAACCAATTTTAGATAGTTTCATGACATCATCTCTGTTGATATAGAATTCATCCCTAAAAAAGTTGGTATTCCATAAGTAGAACAAGGCAAAATACAAGCTGATATGAGTTGGATTTAATCGAGAATCTTTAGAAATATGCACAAACACAGCATTGAGGTGCTTGATATAATTAATATCCTCCAAAACATTTATAGTTTATTATGAATTCTGTTTTTCTCCAACACTTGCATTATTTCCTGATAATCTAATACAAAACACCACCAACTCTAGTGTAGGGTAGTGTACCATTAATGCGTAAGTTCTGTAATGTACCTGGAGAGATTCCGAGTAGTTCCCTAACTTCAGGAGATTTTAACCACTTTTTAGTGATTTGTCCAGATTGGTTATTGAGTAGTTCCTTAATGTCATCGAGCAATTCCATTTTGAACTCTCGAAGGTCTTCTGTAGTAATAATTGTTGCTGCCATTTGTGAAACGATTTTGAAAAACAAAGCCGCCAAATGGTTCTAATTTTTAAACGACGACTTTGAATTGATTTGACTTTCGTTTTACAAAATTGAGTAAGAATATTGTAATTTATACCATAGTTGTACCCAAGTTGGGTGTTTTTATTTGCTCATTTTTAATGAGTTATATTGATTCGTTTTGATTGATAGACAAAAAACATGTCTATCAATTAGAAGCAAAAAAAATGAATTAAAGCATAATTTTGATTTTACCCAACTTGGGTACAACTATGGTTATTATGCATCGGATTCTTGATAGCGTTTTAGTAAAGCCTCCTTTAGGACATCAATGAATTTAGTAGTGTTGGATTTTCTAGACCGAATGCCAACAAAAGTGTGATAGTAATTACCTAAATTGACATTAAATAAGCGTTCAGTAGCAATTGCTAGTTCTTTTATACCAGCAGTACCACTATTGATTACCCCACAGCTATGTAATGCATAAATTAGTTCTATTAAATCTGTTTTGTGCCCTGTCCAAAAAAGTTTTGATTTTTTTCTAAATGGAAGATTTAGATTATCCATTCCATTATATTTTTCTAACGTATCTATTTCAGTTTTTAAATGTATTATGAGCATATCATATGCTAGAATAGTCGCAACTGTGCTATCATGGCTTGTGGAAAATTGCTCATCAGTAAAAAAATGGAAGGTATCAGAATACAAACGTATATCTGCTTTTCCTCTTAAAAAATATTGTTCGTCTAGTGAAGTTGCATTTCTACGATAATACTGATAAAACTCTAAATTATCATTAAAATAGTTTTGAAGTCTATCTATATGCTTATTCAAGTATTTGATTTGGGATTTACTACTGCTCCTAGGTCGCTTACTTTCAATATTGAATAATTTCACATAATAAATAAGCTTACTAAACAACCTGGGCTTTGTCTTTTTAAAAAATGATATTTCATCTTTTTTTGTTTCAAATTCGCAATCAACAACCAAATATCGAATGTCTTTTAGTGCTTGTTTGGTAAGTTTAATTCCTTTTTCAGCTTTTACTAGAACCTCTTCTATTTCTAATATATCTAGTTTTGCCTTCCAGATTTCTTAATATATCTTTATAAATTTTCATTTTGTGTTACGTTTAAGATGAAATAGAGTCTTCTAAAAAAAACCTAAATATTATTGGTAACACAAACCCTTCTTTTTAAGCTAGTTTTTCATGAACTTGGAAAAGATACGTTTTAGAATGAAGCACGTATGCCTACACCTAGACCATATAGAATGTTTTTAGCACCATTGAATTGAGTTAAAACATCATTTCCTGTGATTAAATATGAAGTGTCTGTTCCTTTTCTAATAGTTGTAGTATTTAATGATCCGCTAACAATAATAGAAAACACCCTACTTATACTACCTTCAAGTAATGCATTTACCTCAAGTCCAGATCCTTTTGAAGTCTGAGAAAAACTCAAAGGATGCTTAAATACATCTATTAGATTCCAGTCAGCTTCCGCCTTGTAATCCACAAAATGATGACTTATGGTTAAAGAAGAATATATAATCTTATTTAGCTGTATGTTTCCTTCTATAGAAATTTCAATTCCTTTCATGTTTGCCCTATAGGTACTTCTTAGCTCTTCCATTTGATTACTTAGTATATAGAATTTCTGTTTTGTCAAATAATAAAATAATGAAGGAGTTATGGTAACTTTTGTAGAAAGATGAACAGGAGTGCCAACTCCTCCTTTAAATAACATAAAATCACCTTTATTACTTCTAAATTTTTTTTCAAAAGTTGGGTTTGTACGATTATCTTCTTTATAGTCAATATCAGAACCATTGCCATTTATCACTTTATTTTGTTGGAAAAATATTGAGAATTTTAAGCATGTTACTGGAGTGTAATTGCCTTTAAAATAATATCCTAATGAAGCTATATTATTGAATTTTAATTCAGATAATATATTTGGAGAATTTCCTTTTAAATTTCCTGCTATTGACCAATCAAAATTACTTACATTAAAAATAGTTCCCGTTTCTAAGGTTAGCTCCTTTTTTTGAGTTTGTGCATGAAAATTCAAAGACAGGAAAAAGAACGGTAACAGAAAAACAATTTTAGTGTTCATTTTTTCTAGTGTATAAAAAACATGGATTAAAAATGGTATAAAAAAAATTGACTTAGAATATGTTGTTATATATCCTAAGCCAATATTTTGGCTAACTATAATAGTTCTACTTTATAAAACTTAGAATGTATTAGGTAAGCGACAACAGTTCGGTGGATTTGGATTACCATTATTAAGTTGTGCTTGTAGATTGAGCCTTTCTTGTGGTGTCATAATTGTATTATTCGACTTGTAAACAACAGGAGCCAATTCCCTATATGTATCGGAACGGGCTACATATGGAATATAAATACTATTGGCCCAGCTTCTATCAGAACCAGATAGTACATTACCTCCATTCCATGTAGATCCGTCTGATTTTCTTGTCATTACTGGTATTGCGGGATTTATTGCAAAAGCATCAGAATCATACATCATTACAGAATTGTAATCTATAGAACCGACAGCATAATAGTTAGTAGTGTACTTATTGAAATTATGTCTATTACCAGTTGGAACATTTGCTAGGTTTATATTTATCGAATTATCTCTATCATATCTAGATTGCTCATGTCTTAAACCAATAGCATGCCCTATTTCGTGAATCGCTACACTTGTTGCTTGCCAAGCTGCAATATTGATTACTTGTCTGCCCCCAATACGCCCTACAGAAGAACTATTTCCTGTTGAGTTAACAAATTCTATATACGGATATGCGAAGTTGTAAACAGGGTGATGTGTGTCTTCACCAGTAGCATTATAAAATCTAACATTCGTATTGGCTTCCCAATGCTGAAGGGCTAGTCGGATTGTATTTCTTCTATCCGCTGTCAAGTTTGGAGCATAAACGAATCTAACCATAGCCCACATATTGTACGGAGTAGGATAAAGACCGAAAGCTCTGGGTATAGCAGAGCCATCTTCTCCAATTTCTACTGGTATATTATAAACGGGGTGTATATCAGATTCATTGTCAATTTCACTGAATTCTTCGATAATAAAATCCCCTTTTTCGTCCAAAGCCTCCAATTGTTCTTTGGATAGTAGCATATCGCCTTGAAAGTAAAAAACATCTCCTTTCTTTTCTACCACAGCACCTGATTTTAGCGTAATTAAACCGTCCTGCATTGATAAAAATTCATCAACAGTACTGGCTTCATCCTCTGTAGATAAATCATTGTTTTCACA
>Ga0256845_1001490_pt1 | contig 18734 bp, 16 predicted proteins | sample RiftiametaG_FD_189101 | JGI IMG/M metagenome (GOLD analysis project Ga0256845, IMG submission 189101) | Tube worm associated microbial communities from hydrothermal vent at the East Pacific Rise, Pacific Ocean - Riftia | ecosystem: Host-associated > Annelida > Integument > Unclassified ...
TGAAGAACATGATTTGTCTGATGATGCAAGAGAGGATATCAAGAGAATAAAAAAAGAGGCAGAGAGGTGCAGATTAATAGTAAAAGAGCTGCTTGAGTTTGCCCGGCAAACTAAAAAGGACATCAAACTTTGTAATATTAATGAGTTGATTCAGAGGACTCTCTTCCTGCTCAAAAATCAAGCCCTTTTTCAAAACATTGAGATTGTTACAGATCTTCCCAATGATCACCCGGAAGCTTATGCTGATGTTCAACAAATCAATCATGTCTTCATGAACATCATTTTAAATGCAGCCGATGCAATGGAAGGAAAAGGAATTCTTACAATTAAAACCTCATTTATGCCAAAAAACAATGTTATTTTAATTACAATTTCTGATACTGGACCTGGATTTAAAAAGGACACCCTTAAGAAGATCTTTGACCCTTTTTTTACTACAAAGGATGAAGGGAAGGGGACAGGACTTGGATTAAGTATGGCATATGGTATTATCCAAAACCACAATGGCAAGCTTTTTGCAGAAAATAACAAGGATGCCGGGGCAACCTTTTTTGTTGAAATACCGACAAAGCAAAACAATTGATGATACCAGTGTAGTAATTAACTTTTTTAGTTGACATGGTATTCTTTGTTAGATTAAAGTACAAACAGATAAAAAATTTTCATCCAAGGAGAACAACTATTATGAATGGGAAAAAGAGAATTCTTGTTATTGATGATGAACCTGATTTTGCTTCAATTGTGCAGGCAAATCTGAAAAGTGAAGGTTTTGATGTTGACGTGGCTTATGACGGTGTTGAGGGACTTGAAAAAATTAAAGATAACCCTCCCGATGCTATTGTTTTAGATGTTATGATGCCTGAAAAAGATGGGTATGAAGTATGCTCTGAACTTAAAAATGATAAAAAATATGAAAATATTCCAATTGTTATGCTTACAGCAGTTGCTGATCATGTAGGATCAACCCGATACTCACACGCTGACGGAATGAGTATGGAAGCTGATGATTACCTTCCTAAACCAGCATCGGCAGAGCAGATAACCAATAGCATAAAAGGATTAATATAAATTTAGCTGACTATTTATCTCCTGATTAATATAATATTCCGTGTAAAAACTTCAGGTTCAAAAACATGAAGCTTTTTTGTTTATTTAGTGACGAAAGGGTGTTCAGGTCAAAAGCACCAAGTATTTATTCATCAATTTTTAAAAAAATTGGAATTCAGGCTCAATATGTCCCTTTTAAGGTGATGCCAGATGATATTGGCAGTGCCCTGGAAAGTTTAAAGATTCTTAATATTGATGGCGCAAATATTACCATGCCCTATAGGGAATCTGTACTTCCCTATGTAGATATACTTTCTGAAGGTGCAAATATAATACAGGCTGTCAATACAATTACCCGCTCCGGTGATATAATAAAAGGATACAATACAAATGCCATTGGATTCATGGATACGCTGGAAGGGGCAAATTTTAATATCAATAATAAAACAGCTCTTGTTTTTGGAACCGGAGGTGTGGCAAAAGCAATTGTTTTTATTTTAAACTGGCTAAGGGCAAATTCCGTTACAATTGCAGGACACTCCAGTGACCGGCTTAGTATGATTGTAAAAAAATTTGGTGGTAAACCTGAATTTATCAAGTCCATTGCATCACAACCTGTTACAGCAGATATTATTGTCAACACCACTTCAATATCCAGCCCGGATGAGTCCATGGAGTTTGCTCAATTGGTCAGCAAGCTGAATATCCAAAATTGTGAGCTTATAATTGATCTCAATTATGGACGAAAAAATAATTTTTGGGAGAATCTTGCAAAATCACATCACATCAAATTCATAGACGGGCTTACACCTTTTTCCCATTCTGCACGGCGCAATCTTATGCTCTGGACAAAAATTGATGTGGATTATAAAGAATTTCTAAAAGCTGCACATGAATCAATATGATTTTGCCTAGGGTATAAAAAAGGAGAATTTAAGCAATGGGCGCAAAAACAGATATTAATAAAATTCTTGTGATAGATGATGAAGAAAGCCTCCGGGATGGTGCTAAAAGGATACTTTCAAGAATGGGTTTTAATGTCCTGCTTGCATCAACAGGTCAAAAAGGGCTTGATACTCTTGAAAATGAACCTGCTGGCATTGTATTGCTTGATCTGAAAATGCCTGGCATGGATGGCATGGATGTCCTAAAAAATATTTCAGCCATGGAGAAAAATATTCTTGTTATTGTAATAACAGGATATGCTACCATTGAAACTGCCATTGAAGCTATGAAGGTTGGAGCATATGATTTTATTCCAAAACCATATGAGCCGGACCAGCTTAGAATTGTTGTTAACAGAGCACAAGAGAAGCTTAAACTTGAACAATCTGCCATACAGCTTGAACAAAAGCAGAAAGAGACCCTCACTGTTCTGCATACTGAACGAAGCAGGACCCACACAATAATTGAATCCCTTCCCAATGGTGTAATTGTTACAAACCCTGAAGGAAACGTTATTCTTATAAACCCCGCGTGTTGTCAGTTTCTTGGAGTTGAATTCACCGAAGAAAATAAACAAGAGACAAACCCGATTGATAAATATATCCATGACAAAGAGCTGTGTATTCTTGCCAAAGATATATCCAGAGGAAAATATATTGATTATACTGATATTCCATCAAAAGAGATTGAAACAAAAGAGGGAAAATTTCTTTTAGCGCGCTGCCGACCTGTGATTGGGGAAAAGCAGGAATGCCTTGGCTGTGTTATTAACCTTATGGATATCTCCGCCATGAAAACCCTTGATCTTCTAAAATCAGAATTTGTTTTAAAGGTTACCCATGAGCTGCGCTCACCCCTTTCAACCATTCACGAACAGCTTGAAACAGTGATTAAAGGTGAACGTGAAAACAGTGATCAAGATGACCAGTACATGCTTTCCAGAGCAAAGGAAAAAGTATATGGACTGATTTCTACAATAGGGGATCTGCTTGATTTATCCCGCATTGAAACTGGTGCTTCTGCAAAAGCACACAAGCCGGTTAATGTGTATGAGGTACTGACCAATATTGTAGACTTTTTAAATGCCAGGGCAAAAGCAAAAAATCAGATATTGACTTTAAGAGAAGTGGATAAACCGCTTCCAATTTTAAAAACTGATATTGTAACCCTTGAAAGTATATTTGGGAACCTGATTGCCAATGCAATTAATTATACTCAAGATGGTGGAAGAATTGAAGTGGTGGCAGAAAAAATCGGTAATAATATCCGTGTAAAAGTTATTGATAATGGATTTGGAATTGAAGCAAAACATATTGAAAAAATTTTTGAGCGTTTTTACAGAGTAAAAAATGACAAGACCAGATTTCTGCTGGGCACAGGTCTGGGGCTCCCCATTGTGAAAAATATTGTGGATTCCATGAATGGGTATATTGAGGTTAAAAGTGAAGTAAACAAAGGCTCAACCTTTACTGTCCTTTTACCACTTGATCAATCAAACAATGCTATTATGTGAGTGAATAGCAACTGCCCTTTTATGAAACTAATTGATGCACATTGCCATTTGCAGGATTCACGCATAATTGCAGAGCATGCTCGTCTAGTGCAGCGCGCCAATTCAGGCGGCATTAAATATATGGTTTGTTGCGCCACATGTGCAAAAGACTGGTCTGATGTGCAAAAACTTTCTTTGGAGCATAATTCTATTATTCCAGGCTATGGAATACATCCATGGTTTGTTGACAATCTTTCATCAACCTGGAAGGAGAAGCTTATAAATTTGCTGGAAAGTGAAAAAACCAGACTTGAGTTTCACTCAACACCAGGTATAGGCGAAGCAGGACTGGATTTTACCATTAAAGGCTGTGATCGTGACTTACAGAAAGATATACTTGTACAACAACTTGAGCTTGCAAAAGAGATGAACCTTCCCATATCTATCCACATTAGAAAAGCGTGGGACATGTTTATTCATATTATAAAAAAAATTGGTAAACTTGATGCACAAGGTCTGATACACTCTTATTCAGGTTCTCCTGATATGGTCCCTCTATTTGAAAAATATGGTTTTTATATATCGTTTTCAGGCTCTATTACACGACCTGGTGCAAAAAAGGTTGCAAGATCTTTAGGGAGTGTATCAAAGCATAGAATGCTTGTTGAAACTGACAGCCCTGATATCTGTCCAACCAGGCAGTCAAATCAGGAAGAAAATAATATCAATACGCCGGAAAACCTTGTTATTATTGCAAAGGCTGCTTCACAAATAAAAAAAATTACAATAAAAGAGTGTGCAATGACAACCTATAATAATGGAGTCAGGTTATTTAATATATCTGAAAAGTAAATGCAGATACAAAATATTTTTATAGTTGGGTGTGGTGGTTTTATCGGATCTATATTGCGATATCTTGTTACAATATGGTCAAAAACCTTGTTCAAGGAGTTGTCTTTTCCCCTTGGTACCCTAATGGTTAATATTACAGGCTGCCTTCTTCTAGGGTTATTTTCCGGCTGGGCAGAAAACCATCAGTTTTTCACCCCGCAAATCAGGCTGTTAATGTTTGTTGGCATCTTGGGCAGCTTTACAACGTTTTCAACATTCGGCTATGAAACCATTGCGATGATACACAATGGTGATACTTTGCAGGCTGCCCTCAATGTGGTACTGCAAGTAGTAATTGGTCTTTCTGCTGCATTTATTGGGTTTCAGATGGCGTATAAACCCTAGATGACGAGGTTATTATTATAATAGATCAATTTACCAGAACCCGGCAACTTATCGGGAAAAAAGCATTAACCAAAATTAAAAAGGGCAAAGTTGCAGTTTTCGGACTTGGAGCAGTGGGGTCATTTGCACTGGAGGCATTGGCACGGACAGGGATTGGCTCTTTTGTTCTTGTTGATTTTGATACAATTGATGTGACAAATATTAATCGTCAGATCTATGCTTTGCACACAACAATTGGAGAAAAAAAAGCAAAGGTTGCAAAACAGAGAATTAAAGATATCAACCCTGATGCCCATGTTAAAATTCAGGATTCATTTGTCAATGCTGAAAGTATTGAAAACCTGTTGTCACAGGATATCGATATTGTGATAGATGCCATAGACGGCTTAAACTCCAAGGTGAATCTTATCTGCAAAGCAAAAGAGATGGGTTTGAAGGTGGTTTCAAGCATGGGAGCTGCGGGTAAAACAGATGCCTCCATGATAAAGATAAGCGATCTTTTTGATACAACCATTTGTCCCCTTGCTCGATTTGTGAGACAAAGACTACGCAGGCGGGGCATTGTAGAAAACATCCAATGTGTCTACTCTGAAGAGCCGCCAAAAAATAATATTAATGAGTCATTTTTAGAAGCAGAGTCTGAATATGACCCGGAGCAGGATCATGGAAGAAAAAGACCATCCCTTGGGACTGTCCCCCATGTAACAGGAACTTTTGGCTTGATGATTGCCAATATTGTAATCAGTGAGATATTAAATTAATGTAAGTTTGCCCCAAAGATATAGATATCCCGGGGCAAACTATAATACGGGCAATTTTTTAATAAACTCCAAGTATCCTGAAATAATCAGTTTTTTCTCTAATGGCTTTAAGCGCAGAGCTTGAACTTTCATCTTCTATATTTGTTTCCAGGTCAGTATAGAACATATATTTCCATGGTTTTCCCGGTATTGGTCTTGATTCAAGCTTTACAAGGTTGATATTGTGGTTTGAAAAGATTTTCATGATATCAAACAGGGCACCAGGTTTGTTTGGTGTTGAAAAAATTATGGATGTTTTACTGCCTTTGGCTATTGCCCCATTATCCTTTGATATTATTGCAAAGCGCGTATAGTTTCTTGGATTATCTTCAATACCTTTATCAAGGATTTTCATTCCAAAAATCTCAGCTGCCATACTGCTGCCAATTGCTGCCATTTTTATATCTTTGGATTCCTTAACTTCTCTTACTGCACTTGCAGTGGCTTTTGCAGGCACCTGTTCATAACCTGGGTGTTGATCAAGATAATGTTTACATTGGGAAAATGCAGGTGGAGGTGCAAGCACTTTCACAATTGAATTTTTATCAGCACATTTATGTGCAATTAATGAGTGCTCTACTCGAATTGTTATTTCACCTGTAATCTTAAGGTCATACTCCTGTAAAAGGTCATAATTCTCATGGATGGAGCCTGAAAGTGAGTTCTCCAATGGGATTACACCGTATTCTGCATCACCTGCATCAACTGCCTGGAACACATCTTTAAAAGTCTGCAAGGGAGCAGGTTTAATATCATCACCAAAATATTGAATTGATGCTTTGTGACTATATGCTCCCAATGCACCTATAAACGCGGCTGTACCAGCACCGTTGCCATTTGATTCCTTCATTTTTTCTGATTTTTTCAAATAATCAAAATCCAGCTGCTTACCCACAACAGGCGCAATAACATACAAGTCCCTGGTGAGTTGACCAAACTGTTCAGGATAAAGGCTTTGGGGACCGTCTGACAAAGCATTGTCAGGATCATTATGGACTTCAATCATTAATGCATCAGCACCTGCTGCTATTGCTGCCCTTGCCATGGGGCTTACTTTTTCCCTGATCCCTGTTGCATGGCTTGGATCAATCACAATGGGCAGGTGAGTGAGCTTTTTCAGCACTGGAATTGCAGAGAGATCCAGAGTATTTCTGGTGGAAGGTTCAAAGGTTCTGATGCCACGTTCACATAGTATCACATTGTCATTTCCTTCAGACACTATATATTCAGCAGACATCAACCATTCATTAATTGTAGATGCAAGCCCTCTTTTTAAGAGAACAGGCTTTTCCATTTTGCCGACACATTTGAGAAGCTCAAAGTTCTGCATGTTTCTGGCACCGATCTGAATCATGTCAACATACTTTACCATCAGATCTGCCTGGGCAGGTGAAGTCATCTCGGTTACAACACCAAGCCCCGTCTCTTTTCTCACTTTAGCAAGAATTTTCAAGCCCTCTTCCTCCAATCCTTGAAATGAATATGGTGATGAACGTGGTTTATAGGCACCACCTCTAAACAGGACCCCGCCATACTGCCGCACTGATTTTGCTATGGACATGCACTGTTCAAGGCTTTCAACAGCACAGGGCCCTGCCATGATTACTATTCTGTCTGAGCCCACCACAACATCTCCAACCTTAACTTTTGTATCTTCCTTTTTAAATCCACGGCTTACAAATTTGAATGATGTGCTTATGGGAACAACATCAACAACTCCATCCATCTGTTTGAAAAAATCTTTGTTCAGTGAAGTCTTTCCAATTACTCCGATTACACTCTTGCCTTTATCTACAATCTCTCGTGTAATACAATTTTGCTCTGCCAGACTGTTTTTCAACACCTTTTTTTGCCCCTGGGTAATCTTTTCATCCAATACAAGTAACATGTTGCCTCCCTTTCAAAATAAAAAAGGCTCCTAGGAATTTCTTATCCTTGGAGCCTGAAAACAAAAACCCCGGATAAACCTTAGTTCATCCGGGGTATATTAACCTAAAAGTATTTTAGTTATTATTATACCGGATGAACGCTCCTAAAAAAGCTAAAGAAACGTTCAATACTAAATATTGCAAGAACAGCCAAATTTTTATTTGATGCAATTTTCATTGGTATAAAGTAAACAATTTTTTTGTTTCATAATTAATAGTTAACAAAAATTTTCTAGAGATATACAAATTATACTATTGTTTGTCAATAAAAAAATATAAAACTAAATAATAGTGCAGTGGAAAAGAGGGTAATATCAGCAGGTTAAAAGAAAAATTCCAAATACTGCTATCAGTGCACCACTGATTGCTTTTACCGAGACATGCTCTTTATGGAGAAAAACTGCAAAGGGTATTAAGGCAACAGGTACAAGGGAAAAGATTGTAGAGGCAACTCCAACAGGCATATAGTGCATGGCAAGAAGAGACAGGGAAACACCTGCAACAGGACCTAATGCTGATCCGATGGCAGTAAAAGTCACAGCCTGCCTCTCTTTTATTGCACTTCTTAAAGAGCCCCATTTTTTTGTTATTGTAAAAAAGATAAGAAAGCAGACAAATGCAGCAATTGCCCTTATTTGTGTTGAAGCAAATGCATCAAGAAAACCTGACTCTGTCTGCATTCCAGCTTTGCTGAGAACATAGCCCACAGCCTGACCCAGCATGCCCCCCAGGCTGAATAATACGCCCTTTAAGGTTATTGCCCTTATTTTGAGATTTTTATTATTGCTGGATTTTCTCTCTTTTTCAAGTATCACCATACCAACCCCGCATAGAGTAACAAACATTCCAAGCCATTGGTAAAATAGATATGTTTCATTTAAAAAAATGTAACTGATTAATGCAGCAACCGGTGCAGAAAGGCTCATAATAAGCATTGTTACTCTTGGACCGATTTCAATAAAAGCTTTAAAAAGAAGTATATCTCCAAGAAAAAATCCAACTATGCCTGACAAAGAGAGGAAAACCCATGCATGTAAAGGGAAGTAGGTTGGGATAATATACCCGTCTTTGAAAAAAAGGATAATGCAGAACAAGGCAAGGGCAGTAGAGATTCTTATAATATTAACAGATATTGCCCCAATTTTGTTTGATGCAGCTTCAAAGAACTGAACGCTCAGTGTCCAGAAGAATACAGTTGATACTGCTATGATTTCACCGGTGAGATTCATATTATTATGGCATTATCTTGTTTAATCCAGCCAAGTTTGCCCTTTGAAAACACTACTCTTATAAAGCCATTCTTTTGTCGGTCTACTTTTACTTTTGTACCGGCATGGAGAACAAAAAGTTCTGTTGAATCTTCTGAAAGCCCGGATCTGACAGATATCTGCTCTGGAATAATTACTGCCGAATTGGAGTTGACAGTATTATAATAATCAAACAAAGCAGTGCTTAAAACAATAAGGAAAAGAAAAAAAACAGTGGAGCCTGATGTGGTAAATATTTTTTTTTGCTTTAAAACTTTAATTGATGCATGTAAGAAGAAGAGACAACAGAGGAAAACAGCAAAATACCTTATCTGGTTAGATGAAAAGTAATTTAGTAAGATAAAAAGAATATCAGTTAGATTAAAAGGTTCAGGCTTTTTGATATCTTTTAATTTTTCTTGTGTGTAATTAAGGTTAAATTGTAAATCAGCATCAAGGGGAATTATTTTTTTTGCCCGCTCATACCATAAAACAGCTTTACCAATATTGCCTGCCTTTAAAAATGCATTGCCAGTGTTGTAATAAAGCTTGCCATTGTTTATTGAAGTTAAAGCAATTTTTTCAAATTGAAAGGAAGCTTTTTTAAAGTTACCTGCCTCATAATTTTTAACTGCTTCAAGAAATAGAGTTCCGGATTTGTCAGCAAAAGCCTTATCCAAAGGAGTAAATGAGCAAATTGATATTACAAGTGCAATGGATAAGCAGATTTTCATCAATTTTTTTACCCTTAAAAGCAGATTTTGTCTTGAATCTTTTTCCAATGTTATCCCGCTGTATTTTGCAGACTCGATATGGTTGAGAGTTGTGAGAGTCTCCTTTATATCCTTGTCTTTAATATTTGCCTTCTGCAGTATTTTGTGAATTTCAGTTTTTGTTAATGATTCGCCTGCAGTATTGCCTTTAGACAAGACAGTTGAGATAACAGCAGTGTGGATGTGCTTTAAAAATTCTTCATGGGAAAGTTTTGAATTGTTTGCTTTTTTTAGTGCGAGGGTTGCCTTTTGCTTCATGATGATAGAATTTGGTTTCTCTCTTTTCTGAAAACTTGTGAAAAATTTTATTAAACAAAATAGAATAAAGGGTAGAATAAGCATGCTGGAAAAAAAGTAAAAACTGATATTTTTTTTTAACTTTAATACGTCGCTTCCCTGCTTCAGTGGCAAAATATCTTTGCCTGTAAAATCAACTTCTGTTTTTTCTATTTTTTTATCCTCGGCTTGAAAGCTTGTCTCTTCAGCAATTGCTGATTTTGTGACTTTGATGTCAATGGGTTTGGTTGCAATTGTTTTATAGTGTTCCATTGTTGTATCAAAGTAGCAAAAACTTATTGTTGGAATTACAAAGCTGCCTGATTTAGTCGGCACAATAGCTTTTTTAAATATTTTCTTTTTAAAATAGCCTTTATTGGTTATTTTTTCTTCTTTTACAGGTTTGTCATCATATATTTTAAAGGACTCTTTTGGAAGATTTATATTGTTAATAGACGTATCCATGATATTGCCCCTGCCGGAAATTGTCACAGTTAAAGTTGTGGATTCCCCGACAAAGAGCTCTGTTTTATTTATTTTAGCCTTGATTGTAAAATCGCCTATCAAACCTGTAAAGTTTTCCTCTCCATCATATGGGGGTAGAGGGTTTACCTTTATTGATACTTTATTGGATATTATGTGTTTAACTACTTTTCTGGTTTGAAAAAGCGAGTCAAAGCCAAATTGATTTGTATTGTTCTCTTGTGCCGGGATTTGCATTGTTACTGTTGCAGGTTCAATTGTGAAATTACCCGGTTTTACAGGCGAAATAATATAGCTTAATTCATTAACAGTATACATTTTCCCGTTAATGTTTTGTGTATAATGGTCATTTTTTTCCAGCTTTTTTACAGAGAATTGTTGAAAACCAGGTTCTGAAAGTTTTGCATCATAAAAACTTGCAGCAGCAAAAAGCTTAAAAGTATAGATTGTATCCTGCCCGGGAAAAATTGTTTTATCCAAAACAGATGCTTTGGCAAAAAAAGTATTTGAAACAGTATCGTTGGTTGGTTCCTCTGAGACTATAATGGTTATTGCTTGTGTGGTGGAGGTTTTGTCTCCATCAATAATTTTGATTTCAGGTATTGTGAGGGTTCCAACCCTTAAAGGGAACAACAGGTAGGTGTATGAGATTGTTTTTGAATATTTTGTATTTATTATACTGACACTTGTGCTGCTTCCCTGGGGGACGACCCTGAAATCTTTAATGACAGAAGTATCAACTTTACCCTTGCCGCCTTTTACAGTTATTCTAAATATAATTGAGTCGCTTCTGGATATTTTATCTTCACTGACCAATGCTGTTACTTCTAAGCTCAGGCATGGGGAGGGTATAGATAAAAATAGAAGTAAAAAGATTAATATAGTAGTAGATTTCTTCATTGTTTTACCAGTCCTTTTCAACTTTTTGCTGTTTATAACTTTGCATCATTGCTTTACCCGGCTTGTCAGAAAGCCTGTTAAGCATTTGTTGTTTGTCTGGTTTGCCTTTTTCCTCTTTCTCCTTCTGCTCAATACTCTGCTGTTGTTCTTTTTGAGGCTGTTTGTCCTTATCCTTGTTCTTATCCCCGTCTTGCTTCCTATTTTGCTTTTTATCATCCTTTTTATCATTCTGTTTTTTGTCTTGATTCTTCTTTTGATCTTTGTCCTGATTTTTGTCTTTTTGCTGGTCTTTATCTCTCTTCTGATCCTGATCTTGTTTTTCCTGCTTCTCTTTTTTCTGATCCTCTTTCTTATCTTTGTTATTCTTATTGTCTTTCTGTTTTTTTTGCTTATCCTGTTTTTTCTGCTCTTCTATTTTCTTTTTTACAAACTCAAGGTTTTCCCTGGCAAGCTTGTCTGATGGGTAATCTTTTAGCACTTTTGTAAATTTTTTCACAGCCTCTTCAAGGTTGCCCCTGCGGTATTGTGTGTTTCCAATATTGTATAGTGCTTTATGTTTCAGCTCCTGGTTTTCTTTATTATCCTTGCTTTGTAAAACTGTTTTAAAATTTCTCAATGCATCATCATATTTCTGGTTTTTATAGGCTGCAGCTCCTATATTATAATAGTGATGAATATTATCAGGGTCCTTGAGCTGGGCATCTATAAATTTTTTTTCAGCTTTATTAAAATCTTGTTCTTCAAATGCTTTTATCCCTTGTTTCACATCTGCACCAACTCTAATACCTGCTCCAGCATAGCATGTTGGTACATCAAAAAGAGTAAAAGCAACTAATGCAGTAAAAATTATCATAAGGTTTTTTATTGTTTTTTGTCTTGAAATAATTAACTCTGCAAAAAGAAGTATTATGCAAGGTAGAAGCAGCCATTGATATCGGTTTTCCCACACTTTTTGCCTAAAGCTTTTCAAGGTTTTTTTCTCCATGTTCTGTCTGATACCCCTGGTATATATTTCATGGAGATCCATATCTCCTGTAACAGATCTTACATATTGCCCGCTGCCTAATGCTGCAAGTTGTCTTAATCCTTTTTCATCAACTTTGGAGATGATCATATTGTTACTGCTGTTTTTTTGAAAACCACCATTTTTGTCTGGAACAGGCGCACCATCTTTTGAACCCATACCAATGCAGAAAATTTTTACTCCTGCCTCAGCAGCTTTTTTCACAGCATCTTTTGCTGAGTTTTGTGCAGTGTTTTCCCCATCAGTTATTATGATAATAGCTTTGCCTGAATTGATATCAGTTTCAAAACTTTTAAGGCAGGTTAATATTGCGCCACCAATATCAGTACCGCCAACAGGAAGATAATCAGGTTCAAGTACATCAAGGAAAATATTAAAGGCGTTGTGATCAAGGGTCAAAGGGCATTGTAAAAATGCTTTGCCTGAAAAAGCCACAAGACCTGCTCTGTCAGATTTCATTATTCTCAATAGATCAATAATCTCCCGTTTTGCCCTTTGCAGCCTTGAAGGTTTGATATCCTGGCACAGCATACTTCTTGAGCAGTCAAGAGCAATCATTATGTCAACACCTTTCTGCTCAATTTTTTCCCATTTATAGCCCACAAGGGGACCTGAAATAGCAATGCAAAGAAATACAAGAGCAAAAATAAGCAAGCAACCTTTTATCCATTTTCTTTTGGAACTTAGTTGAGGCAATATGGAATCAAGGGCTGCTCTGGATGCAAATTGGGATAGAATTTTGTGTTGTTTTTTTATACCATAGATAATTAATCCTGCAGCAATAACTACAATCCATAATAAAAAGAGCATGTCAGGAGAGCTGAATTTCATAGGTTTATGGTATCCTCATAAGTCTTGTGTTTGAAAGCAGGATATATATACATAAAAGTATTAATGCAGGGATTAAAAAATAGAGATAATACTCTTTATACTCGATCCATTTTTTAACTTTAACTTCTGTTTTTTCAAGTTTATCAATCATATTGTAAATTTGATCCAGGGATTTTATATTTTCTGCTTTAAAAAACTCTCCATTGGTTTTAGAAGCTATTAACTTTAACATATCAATGTCGATATCAACCCTTTGATAAGCATACTGGTCACGTCCAAATACATTTTTCACAAGAAAAGGAGCTTTGCCTCTGGAGCCAACCCCAATAGTATAGATTTTTACTTTTTGCTCCCTTGCAATGTCTGCTGCAATTTCAGGTTTAATCTCCCCTGAATTGCTTTTACCGTCGGTGAGTAAAATTATAATATTTGATTTGCTTTTTACATCTTTGAGACGTTTTAGGGATATTCCAATGGCATCACCAATGGCAGTGCTGGGACCTGCTGCTCCAATCCTTAGTTTAGAAAGCATAAAAGATATGGTGTTGTAGTCTCTTGTTAAAGGAAGCTGGGTAAAAGCGTTGGAGCCAAATACTACCATGCCGATTCTGTCCCCGCTTCTTTTAATGATAAAGTCTTTTACTACGTTTTTTACTGCATCAAGCCGGGTCACTATTTGATTGTCTTTTTTGAAATCCAGGGCAGCCATGCTTTCAGACAGATCCAGAGCAAGAATGATATTAATACCTTTACTTGTGATTTCTGATTTTTGTGTACCGCTCTGGGGTCGTGCCATGCCAATGATAAGCAAGATTAAGGCTATATATTTCAAACTTACAAGCACTCTTGAAAGGGTAACAAAAAAAGATTTAGGCAGGTCATCTTCAAAGGATAACCGTGATACCTTCAGGTTGATTTTTTCTCCCTGTTTTACTTTTATCAGCAGGATTACAAGTAAAACTAATAACAATATCAAAAAGAGAGGAGATGCAAATCTAAACATGGATTAATCTGCCTCCTTTGTGAGCAGTTGCTCACTGTTTTTTGAAGTTGTGTCGATAAAATTCTTTATCAAGCTTAAATCCTGCTCTACCTCTTTTGTTGATGCAGGCATTGCAGCATATTTTATATTGTCTGAAAAGTTAAGAAAGCTTGATGTCCTGTCCAATAGAGCGTGTTCAATATCAAGGGCTTTTATGGTTTTTATCAGCTCCTGGCTGGTCATTTCCAACGCATGGATATCAAATTTTTTGCTTATATATTTTTTTAATATTGCAGTGAGCTTAAAATAAAAAACCCTTCTGTCTGTTTCCATCAGATCAGCAATTACTGCAAGTTCATTTAAGGCAATTGTGTCAGCTGGAAGAGGGGGTGGAAGATATAGTATGTTTTTGTTCTCTTTTTTAAAAACTCTTTTTTTATATAATCTAAAAAGGAACCAGACAAGTAAACCAAGAGCAATCAAGCAAAGAACAATCAATAATATATTTATAAGATTTGGATCAAATCCCACAAAAACAGGCGGTCTTATGTCATGGATATCTTTCATCTTATGCTGGTTACTCTTTTGTTTATGAAATATTTTGAAAGAACATCGGCAACAGACGATTCAGTACCGATTTCAAGAACATCTATTTTTGACTTTGCAAGGGATTCTATAATTTGCTTATACTCTTTTGTTTTATATTTTAAGTAAAACCTTCTTGTCTTTGCTGAACCTGCATCAAAAATAAGCTCTCTCCCTGTTTCAAAGTCAGACAGACTCACAATACCTCTGTTAAGAAGAGTAAAGTCACCTTTGTCAGACAGCATGATGCCTATGATTTCATGTTTATATCTTGCAGCTTTGAGGTTCTTGATATAATTTTTTTTGTCCAGAAAGTCAGAAATTATAAAACAGAGAGAGTTTTTTTTGGTTACTTTGGCAAAAAAATCAAGGGCTGAGCAGATATCAGTACTTTTACCCTCCGGTTTAAAGGTAAATATCTCTTTTATAAGTCGCCATACATGGGCAGAGCCTTTTTTTGGAGGAATATATTTTTCTACTTTGTCAGTAAAAAAGATTGCTCCTGCTTTATCATTGTTTTTAATTGCACTGAATGCCAGTACAGAGGCTATTTCAGCTGCTTTTTCAAGTTTAAGACCTGACCGAGTTCCAAACTTTTGAGATGCACTCATGTCAATGAGCAGCATCACAATGCTTTCACGCTCCTCCTTATAAAGCTTGATAAATGGTTTGCCAAGTCTTGCCGAGACTTTCCAGTCAATGGATTTTACCTCATCACCCGGGGAATACTCCCTTACCTCTTCAAACTCAATACCAGAGCCTCGAAAAATAGACTTATACCGTCCTGCCATTATGGTGTTTACAGTACGGCTGCTCTTTATGTGTACCTGTTTAATTTTTTTTATTATTTCAGCAGGGATCATTGTTGATTTTATGGAACCTCTACAGAGTCAAATACAGTCTTGATTATTTCATCCGGCATAACATCTTCTGCCTCTGCCTCAAAAGAGAGTATAATCCTGTGCCTTAAAACATCAGGAGCAATAATTTTTATATCCTGGGGAGTTATATAAGCACGCCCTGACAAAAATGCTTTAACCCTTGCAACCCTGGCAAGAAATATTGTTGCCCTTGGTGACGCACCAAATTCAATATACTCTGAAATATTCATGCCAAACTTTTCAGGTTCCCTTGTGGCGGTGACAATGTCCACTATATACTCTTTTAGTTTATCATCCACATAAATCATATCAATCAGCTTTTTCATGGCTGTTAATTTCTCAAGATCAATGACCGGCATGACCGGGTTCTTTTTTTCAAAGGCTGAGGTTTTTAAAATTTCAAGTTCCTGGGTTCTTTCGGGGTACTTCACAAGAACTTTTAACATGAACCTGTCCACCTGGGCTTCAGGCAGTTCATATGTGCCTTCCTGCTCAATCGGATTTTGTGTTGCCAACACAAGAAAAGGTTCAGCAAGACTATAGGTTGTATCCCCTATGGTGACCTGCTGCTCCTCCATTGCTTCAAGAAGGGCTGCCTGGACCTTTGAAGGTGCTCTGTTGATCTCATCTGCAAGTATAATGTTATTAAACAGAGGACCTTTCCTTGTAACAAAGTCACCTGATTTTGGTCTGTATATCTCAGTACCAATAATATCAGCAGGTAACAGATCCGGTGTAAACTGAATTCGTTTGAAATCAGCTTTAACAGCGGCTGCAAAAGCTTTAACAGCACTGGTTTTTGCAAGTCCGGGAACACCTTCAATTAAAATGTGGCCTCCGGTGAGCAAACCTGTTAAAAGCGAGTCCACAAGGTTTGTCTGCCCTACAAGCTCCTTGGCAACCTCTTTTCTAATGTTGTTAATTAAAAAATGGCTTTTTTCAATCTTTTCTGTAATCTCCTCCATGGACATAAACCCTCAAATTATATTTTTGTTATAAAGGCTATCATCTCTATTTTTTTGGTTGTTAAAAATATAATATTTAAGGATTATAAGTCAAGAAAAATGGTTTAACAATTAAAAACAGTTGATATTTTCAAATAATTAGTTGATAAATCCAACTAATTATTTTATGGTTGGAAACATGCAATAGTAAAATATATAATATCACTGTATTAAACAGAGACAAATCATGGCTTTAAATATAAAAAGAGTAAAAAAAATACGAGAATTTAACCGGTTTTATACAAAGAAAATTGGATTATTAAAAAAGAAATTTCTTGGGAGTGATTTTTCTTTAGTCCAGGCACGTATTATTTTTGAACTTAGCAGATCCGGTGATATAGTGGCAAAAGATCTTGCAGGAGAGCTTGATCTTGATCCAGCATATCTTAGCAAAATATTAAAAAAATTTGAAAAAGATGGGCTGATATTAAAAGAGACTTCACTTAAAGATTCCAGAAAGCAATTACTTTTTTTAACTGAAGAGGGTGAGAAAACCTCATCATATTTACAGGATATATCCAACAGGCAGACAGAATCGTTGATTAAACATTTGTCTGAAGAAAAGCAGCTGGCTTTAGAGACATCCATGGAGGTTATAAAGAGAAGTCTCAGCCCTGGCAATATAAATTCAGAAATTTTTGTTATCCGTCCCCATCGATCCGGAGATATTGGATATATTGTATATAGGCATGGGGTTTTATACTCCCGGGAATATGGTTTTAATGAAGAGTTTGATGGATATGTAGCAAAAGGTCTGGCACTGTTTATTGAAAATTTGAATCCATTAAAAGAGTATCTGTGGATTGCTGAAATGGGGGGCACTATTATTGGCTCTGTGGCAATTGTCCAGCTTACAGGCAGCACAGCGCGATTGCGCTGGTTGATAGTTGAGTCTGCCGCACAAAATCAGGGACTTGGAAAAAAGCTTGTTAATGAGGCAATATTGTTTGCAGAACAACAAGGATATAAAAAAATTATCTTATGGACAATTGATTTTCTCCATGCCGCACAAAAGCTTTATTCAGATGCCGGGTTTAAACTTGTTGAGGTAAAAATAAACCAGGTCTGGGGTAATAAAATAAAAGAGGAAAAGTGGGAACTTGTATTATAATTATAGAATAAACAACAATAAAATAGGTGTGTATGAATATGCTGCATTCTAACCTTCCAGTTATTAACGACAAAGAGAGCGATTTTGTACCCAATGATTTGCCTTTTGTGATTGATTCCCATGTCCATATTTTTCCTGATAAGATATTTTCATCCATTTGGTCATGGTTTGATAAATATGCCTGGGAAATAAGATATAAAATGAACACCTCAACTTTAATTAAATATCTTCTGGAACATGGTGTCGGTCATGTGGTGGCATTACAATATGCCCATAAGCCTGGTATTGCAGAATTCTTAAATTCATACATGGTTGAAAAATGCAATGAGTTTAGAGGCAGAATCACAGGTATGGCAACCATATTTCCAGGAGAGGCAAATGCTGATAAAATTTTAGCAAAGGCATTTTCTGACGGGTTAAAAGGGGTAAAACTCCATGCCCATGTCCAATGTTTTGACATGAACAGTAAAGAGATGGATATTATTTACGACTTGTGTGAAAAGGAAGATAAACCTATTATCATGCATGTGGGCAGAGAACCAAAAAGCGAAAAATACTCTTGTAACCCCTATGAAATATGTAAGGCTGAGAAGCTTGAACCTGTTCTTAAGAATTATCCAAAACTTAAAATATGTGTTCCTCACCTTGGATTTGATGAAATTGTAGAATATAAAAAGTTGATTGAACAATATGATACTCTATGGCTTGATACTGCAATGGTGTTAGCCGACTATTTTCCTCTGAACGACAAAATCAAGATAGGAGAGTATCGTGCAGACCGGATAATGTACGGATCAGATTTTCCAAATATCCCCTTTGCCTGGGACAGAGAGCTTAAAAAATTGCGCCAAACCTCCCTGTCATCGGAAAATCTTGAGTGGATTCTACATAAAAGTGCTGAAAAGCTTTTAAATTTAAGTGCTGATTATTCAACTCAAAGTAAGAGTGGAGTTATATCTGGTTAGAGGTTTCCCCTTTTTTTTATTTTAATTGACACAAAGAGAGTCCCTGCCATAGCAGGGCTTAAAGACCATTTCCACAGACCCTTTGATCCAGTAATCGACAACGCGGCAAAAGCATAGGTTGTTAATTTGGCCTGCACTAAACCCAAAGACCATGACCTGGCTGCAGAGTAGAGTTATGGACATATAACGAGTTCGCCAAATATACACGAAAGAACGCCCCTGTC
>Ga0256845_1001491_pt1 | contig 18732 bp, 9 predicted proteins | sample RiftiametaG_FD_189101 | JGI IMG/M metagenome (GOLD analysis project Ga0256845, IMG submission 189101) | Tube worm associated microbial communities from hydrothermal vent at the East Pacific Rise, Pacific Ocean - Riftia | ecosystem: Host-associated > Annelida > Integument > Unclassified ...
CGTTGTTGCTCAAAATCCAAATCCTCAAATACCTTAGTATTCTGCGGTTTGAATTTCTCACACGCCCCCGAAATAAATCGGGACAGGCTTTGAACTCGAACTTTATAGTTCAATCTCTTGACTTTATAGACAGACACTAGCTAGGTTACGCTTATAAATTTAAACAAATAAAAAAGGAAAAAGAAAAAGTGGAAAAACCGAAAAAGCTTTGTGGTTTGAATATAAATGGTATTATTTGCTATTTTTGTTAATCTTAAGCAAATAATTAATTAAAAGCTACATAAAATATAAATACATGAAAAATATAATCATTATTAGTATAATTACCTTATTTATAGTCTCGTGCAATAATAATCAAAAAGAAATTATTGTTTACACAAGTGTTGATCAGATTTTTTCTGAGCCAATATTAAAAGATTTTGAGAAAAAAACAGGTATTAAGGTAAAAACGGTTTTCGATACCGAAGAAACAAAATCAACAGGAGTTTTAAACCGTTTGATTGCCGAAAAAAACAATCCGCAATGCGATGTTTTTTGGAGTGGAGATCCAATAAGAACAATTGTACTCAAAAACAAAGGAATAACCACTGCATATCAATCGGAAATGGCAAAAGGTATTAATCCTATTTTTAAAGATACGGATAACTATTGGATAGGTTTTTCGGCACGTGCAAGAGTTTTGATTTACAATAAAGATTCTATGAATGAACAAAATATACCAAAATCTATTTTCGATTTAACAAAGCCGAAATATAAAGGTAGATTTGCTATTGCAAACCCATTGTTTGGTACAACTACTTTTCATTTTGCAGCAATTTTTTCTGTTTTGGGTAATGAAAAAGCAAAGCAATTTCTTGCCGATTTAAAACTTAACAAACCTGTAATTGCCACAAGCAATGGTGATGTTAAAAAAAGAGTTGTTTTGGGCGAAATTGCTTGCGGTTTAACCGATACCGATGATGCCTACGAAGCAATAAACGAAGCTGCAAATATAGGGATTGTATTTCTTGACCAAAAGAGCGGTTTTGGTAGTTTAATAATGCCAAATGCTGTTTGTTTAATAAAAAATTCGCCAAATAACAAAAATGGTAAAATGCTTATTGATTATCTGTTAAACAAAGAAACAGAAGCAAAACTTGCAAAATCTTGTGCACAAATGCCTTTGCACAAAGGAGTTCGAGTTCCTGAAAATATTCCTTCGCTTGATAATATTATTCCTATGAAGATAGACTACGATAAAACCTCTGTTAAATTAGAAGAAATTCAAAATTATCTTAAAGCTTGGGTTGAATAATTAATTACTTAGAGTTTATAGTTCAATCTCTTGACTTTATAGACAGACCCTAAATAGAGCTTATCTATAAACTCAAGTGTCTGGTGTAGAAAATTAGCATTTTTTCAAACAACAAACTATTTTCGATACAAAAAAACATAAAATTCATTAGTTGAAATAAATAATTCAACATAAAACATAAAAATTTGTATCTTTATAAATTATTTTTTGTTGAGAATGACTAAGAAACTACTATCATATATTTTTATACTATTTGCAAGTTCTTTATTTGCACAAAATTACAGTAATTCTTGGATAAATTTTAATCAAAAATATTTTAAATTTCCTATTAGCGAAGAAGGAATTTACAGAATAGACCGCAATTATTTAGTAAGTATTGATGCAGAATTTGCAAGTATAAACCCAAAAAATTTGCAAATATTTGCTCGTGGCGAAGAACAATATATCCTTGTTAGTGGCGAAAATGATTTTACTTTCGATTCTGGTGATTATATAGAATTTTATGCTAAGCCAAACAATGCATGGCTTGATACAGGAATGTTTGCTAATCCCGATTTTTTGGCAAATCCACATTACAGCTATATAAACGATACAATAAATTATTTTCTTACTTGGAAAGTTTCGCCAACACAAAAACTACGTTTAAATATAGAAACCGATACAGCATTTTCATCTTATCCGCTTATAGATTATTGTATAAAAAACACAGTAAATCAATTTACAGAATTATATTATTATGCAGCAGCAAACCCACGCTACACACAAGGCGAAGGTTGGTTCGACGCTCATTCTTTTATTCAGGAACACCCAAGAATAAGAGGCATTGCAATTAATAATTACACAAACAATCGTGATGTAAAAATAAAAACAGTAGTAGCCGGAACTCCTGGAACTAATATAAACTCTGTGTTGCAACATCATCTAAAAATAAATTACAATTCTGTTACCTATGTTGATACTCAATTTGTTGGATATAATCTTGTGAAACCAGAATTTAATATCCCTGTATCAGAAATTACATCAGGAAGCATCAACTTACATTTCTCGGCTAATTATGAAGGTTCTTCTGTTGATAGACAAGCAATATCGCATATAGAAGCAGAATATTCGCATAATTTAGATTTTGAGAACAAAAGTTTTTTCCGTTTTAAAATACAACAAACCGATAACACAAAAGATGCTGTAGAGATTAGTAATTTTGCTGTAGATTCTGTTATTATCTACGACCTAACCACTAAAAGCATAATAAACTCATATGCGATATCTAACAAAATAAGATTTGTAGCTCCAAATGGATTAATAGAACGCAATTATTTAATTATTGATGCTAACAATGTAAATAACATCACAAAAGTTAAGAAAGTAAACTTTATAAATTATGCAACAAGTGGTTTCAATTCCAATTTAATAATAATTTCTAACAAAAAACTATTTGCAGAAGTTAACCAATATGTTTCTTATAAAAATTCCATTGGATTTAAAACTCTACTTGTAGATATTGAAGATTTATATCAACAATTTTCTTACGGAATAGAGAAACACCCCTTAGCAATAAGATATTTTATAGAATATATTTCCGATATCTACACCGAAAAGCCAAAAGGTCTTTTATTAATTGGCAAATCGCTACATGCAAGATTGTATCGTAACAATACAAACAATTATGAAAAAACGCTAGTTCCTTCGTATGGAAATCCTTCGAGCGATAATTTATTTACTGTAAATATTAAAAACTCCGGCTTTGTAACACCATATATTCCTGTTGGTAGAATAGCTGCAAAAAACATTACTGATGTTGAAATATATTTAGATAAATTAATTGATTATGACAATACTAATGCTGCCGATTGGAGAAAACAAGCAATTCATTTTGGTGGTGGTAGTACTGCAAGCGAACAATCTGCATTTGCTTCGTATTTAAATAATTACGAAAATATTTTAGCCGATACACTTTTTGGAGGATTTACTCACACATTTCTTAAAACTAACTCAGCCCCAATTCAAATAACACAAACCGATTCCATCAGAAATTTAATTAATAATGGAGTAAGTATTATAAACTTTTTTGGACATGGTTCTTCAAACGGATTCGACCAAAATATTGATGACCCTTCGGCATATAGCAACAAAGGAAAATATCCTTTTATGATGGCAAACTCCTGTTTAACAGGCGATTTTCATTTATCTACAAGTGGCAATACACCAAGCGAAAAGTGGGTTTTGATAAAAGACAAAGGAGCTATTGCTTATTTTGCAAGTGTAGATTTAGGTTATCCTACATATTTAAACGCATTATCTACCGAGATTTATAAAAACATCTCATATAAAAATTACGGGAATTCGCTTGGCAAAATCATTCAAAATTCTTTCAGTACACTAGAAAATATGTATCCTAATAATAAATACATTGAAACAACCTGTTTAGAAGTTTCTTTGCACGGAGACCCTAGCATAATTTTAAATTTTGCCGAAAAGCCAGACCTTATCCTAACAACAGCTGATATAAGTTTTAATCCAAATATATTATCTACAGAAATAGATAGTTTTAATGTAAATATAGTTATTACAAATATTGGCAAAGCCACCCTCGACACCTTTGTATTAGAAATTACCAGAACATTTGCCGATGGTAGCGATACCGTAAAAGCTGTTAATATTCCAGGTATTTTATATAAAGATACATTTAATATTAAATTTCCTATTGATAAAATAAATGGTATAGGTTTAAATACTTTTTGTGCAAAAGCCGATGCCCTTTCTCAAATTGATGAATTAGACGAAACAAACAACAATGCTTGTTCTTATGTAAATATAAAATCAAGCAATCTATCTCCAATTTGGCCTTATAAATTCGCAATTTATCCGAATGACACCGTAACATTAAAAGCCTCAACAGCCGACCCTTTTATTGATATTCAAACATCAACAATTCAGCTAGATACACTTGATACTTATGATAGCCCTTTTAAAAAAGAAACACAAATTACACACGGCGGAGGTGTTATCCAATGGACCTTGCCTTTTAGTTTAGAGCCAAATAAAGTATATTATTGGCGAGTAGCTAAACAAGGAACAAATGAATGGTCAGAAAGTTCTTTTATTTATATTCCTGGGCAAACTGGTTGGTCGCAGGCACATTTTTTTCAGTTTAAAAATAATAATTATAATTTTATTGATTATAACAGACCTAATCGCAATTTCGATTTTGTTACATCACCAAAAAAAATAATTTGCCACAATATAGGTTCTCCTTCCGAAGCCGAAACATACGATATAAAATATTATATTGAAGGCTATGGCGATTATGGAACTTGTGGAGGTGGCTCTGTTTTAGTAATAGCAGTTATAGACTCATCAAACTTAGTGCCTTGGAGCTCTGATATTGCAGATTTCGGACATAAAGATTATCCTAAATGCTATTCACGTAGCAGAACCGACCGCTACTTTTTATTTCCGGCAGATAGCTTAGGTTACGAAAATATTGCAGATTTTTTACATGCCATACCCAACGGAATGCACATTATTTTCTATAATATATGGAATGGTAATTTCCAACAATGGCCCGAAAGATTATATAACGAGTTCGAAACATTATATTTTGGCACAAGTGTTAGATTTATACCTAATAATTATCCATTTATATTTTATATCCAAAAAGGAAAACAAAGCACAGGAACAGAAATTATTGGAACATCGGCAAACGATATAATTAATTTTGAAAAAGATTTATATATTAATTTTAATTATGGTAATATTATTTCAGAAATTGCCGGACCATCAACAAATTGGAATAAAATAAAATGGCAATGGAATTTTTCTGAAACGCCAAGCTACGATTCTACATTATTAAAAATTTACGGACTCGATTTATCAGGAAATACATCGCTGTTAATTGATACAATATCAACAAGTAATGCCGAAATTTTAAATTTAAATAACCTTATTGATGCAAATCAATATCCATATATAAAAATGGAAATGTTTTCGCAAGACGACACAAACAACACTCCATCGCAACTAAATAAATGGCAACTAATGTACGATATAGTACCCGAAACTGCAATTGACCCAGAAAGTGGTTTTGTTTTTTATAAAGATACTCTGGACGAAGGTGATGATGTAGTTTTTGCAGTAGCTACAAAAAATGTTAGTGCTTACGATATGGACAGTTTGCTGATAAATTATTATTTGAAAGACCATAACAATAATATTTCGCTACTAAAATCTAAACGCTGCCGCACTCACCCTTCTGGTGATATTTTACTCGACACAATTAGTTTTAACACTCACGGTTATCCCGGATTAAATAGTATTTGGGCAGAAATAAATCCTATTAACGAAACCACAGGGCATTACGACCAATTAGAGCAATATCATTTTAATAATATTGTACAAAAATATTTTTATGTTCGTCAAGATAATGAAAATCCGCTATTAGATGTTACTTTTAGTGGTATGCACATTTTAGATGGTGATTTGATTTCGGCAAAACCCGAAATTTTAATCAGTTTAAAAGATGAAAATAAATTTTTAGAGCTTAATAATCCCGATGTGTTCAAACTTTATCTGAAAACACCATTTAACACCGATGAAATTTTAATAACAGAATTAGATAGTTTAGGAAATCAGCAATTATTATGGAGTCCTGCACAGTTACCAAACAATTCTTGCAAGTTGCTGTACACACCAAACACTTTGCCCGATGGAGTTTATAAACTACGAGTTTCGGCTGTTGATATTAGTGGCAACGAAAGCGGAAAATACGACTATATTGTTTCGTTTACAATTGAAAATAAATCTACAATTACCGATATATTCAATTACCCAAATCCATTTTCCACATCAACACGTTGGGTGTTTACACTTTCGGGTAGCGTTTTGCCCGATGAGTTTACAATAGAAATTATGACAATTAGCGGAAAACTTGTTAAAGTTATTACACTCGACGAACTTGGGCAAATTCGTATAGGAAGAAACATAACAGATTATGCTTGGGACGGTAGAGATATGTATGGCGACCGACTTGCAAATGGAGTATATTTTTATAGAGTGAGAACAAAAATAAACGGTGAAAATATAGATAAACGCAATACAGGAACTAATACCGATAAATTCTTTAAAAAATCGTGGGGAAAACTTTATATTATGCGATAACTTATGCTTATTATACGCCATTTAGAGCTTGTCTATAAAGTCCGATTTCTGCGTTGTTACTCAAAATCCAAATCCTCAAATACCTTAGTATTCTGCGGTTTGAATTTCTCACACGCCTTGAACTCGAACTTTATAGTTCAATCTCTTGAATTTATGGACAGACACTATTTAGTACACAATCGACATTACTACATTTTTATACTTTATTAAGCAAAAAATAATTTATTTTTAGAAGTCCGCTTAAATTAGTAATATTGTTCAATAATAAAAATCATATCAAGTGTCATACAAAAACATAAAAGAATTTATACAGAAATTGGAGCAAGAAGGCGAACTATTAAGAATTACCGAAAAAGTTTCTACCAATTTAGAAATTACCGAAATTGCCGACAGATTCTCTAAACTTAGTAATGGAGGAAAAGCTCTTTTATTTGAAAATACAGGTTATGATTTTCCTGTTTTAATAAATGCTTTTGGTTCTAAACACAGAATTGAGCTTGCTTTTAAAGTAACTGATATTAACGATATTGCAAAAGAACTAGAAAATATTTTTAAAAATATAACATCGCCAAAAAATACATTTTTCGATAAACTAAAAATATTACCAGAACTTGGCAAAATGGCTTCGTGGATGCCAAAATCAATAAACGGTAAAGGAGCTTGCCAAGAAATAATTATACAAAATCCTGATATAAATAATTTACCCATACTAAACTGTTGGCCTGCCGATGGTGGTAAATTTATAACCTTGCCAATGGTAAATACAAAAGACCCTGTTACAGACATCAGAAATATGGGAATGTATCGTATGCAAATTCTCGACGGTCAAACTACAGGAATGCACTGGCATTTGCACAAAACAGGAGCAAGACACTACAACGAATACAAAAAACAAGGCAAAAAAATGCCTGTAAGCGTTTGTTTAGGAGGCGACCCTGCCTATACCTATTCTGCCACAGCACCATTGCCCGATAATGTTGATGAGTATATGCTTGCCGGATTTATCCGCAAAGAAAAAGTAAAACTTGTAAAATGTATTACAAACAACTTAGAAGTACCTGCTGATGTAGATTTTGTGATAGAAGGCTATGTTGATACAAACGAAGAACTTATTTGGGAAGGCCCTTTTGGCGACCACACAGGGTTTTATTCCTTGGCAGATTGGTATCCAAAATTTCATATTACCTGCATAACACATCGCAAAAATGCAATATATCCGACTACAATAGTTGGAATTCCGCCAATGGAAGATGCTTACATAGGCATGGCTACCGAAAGTATTTTTCTTGCTCCCATAAAACTTACAATGCTACCCGAAATGAAAACTATGCACTTGCCATATGCAGGAGTAGCTCATAATTTAACAATTGTTGGCATAGAAAATACTTTTAAAGGTAATGCACAAAAAGTTATGAATGCACTGTGGGGAGCAGGTCAAATGATGTTTAATAAAATTTTGATTGTAGCCAATAGCAACAGTAATATAACAGATTATAAGCAAGTTGCACAACTTGTTTCAAATATTAATGTAAATAATATACATTTCAACAAAGGACCTCTTGATGTGTTAGACCACTCGTCAAGCGAATTTGCCTATGGTTCTAAAATTTGTTTCGATATTACTGATACTAAAATAAATAATGCAGAAAAAATTGAAATTGATAAAGAAAAATTAATTATCGATTTTATTGAAATATCTAAAATAAATGCAGAATTATTAAATAATAATATTTCTGTATTGATAATAAGTATAGCAAAACCTGCTGATTTTAATCTAAAAAACTTCACTAAAAAATTACATCAATATTTATCGAAAATTAAATTTGTAATAATTGTTGACAAAGAAGTTGATACCACTAATTTATTTGATATAACTTGGATAACAGGCAATAATATAGAACCATTACGAGATATTTTAATTATTGATAACAGCTCAATATATATTGATGCAACACGCAAAACAACACAAGATAATTTTAAACGCAATTGGCCAAATCCGGTAGTAATGAACGACACAACAATAAAACTCGTTGATAAAAAATGGAATAAGTATTTTGATTACGAATTTTTATCATCACCATCAAAAAAATATAAAAAAATGATGCTTGGTGATGATGCTGTAATAAAATAAGCCCCTAAACACATATTGTATATATTTGATAATAAGATGATTTATTTTTTTATTCCTCTACAATTTAATTTAATTTTTTAATTTCTATTATTCATAAAAAAAATAACTATATTTGAACTTTAACATTTAAATTATTTAATATGAAAAAATTATTATTTTTTAGTGCTTTGTTTTTTGCTACAGCATTTATAGTAAATGCCCAATGGACAGAACAAGCAACAGGATTTAGTGAAGCATCACGAGGTCTTACAAATATTTCAATTGTAGATGCTAATACTGTATGGGCTCTTGCTTATGATGGTTCAAGTGCAGGAGCAAAAATTCAAGAATTTACAAAAACTACCGACGGTGGTACAACTTGGATACCAGGTACAATTGATGTAGGGAATTCAACCTTAGGAATTTCGATGATTCATGGAATTGACGCTACAACAGCCTATATTGCAGTGTACATTAACAGTGCCGGCACACAAGGTATTTACAAAACTACTGACGGCGGTGCAACATGGACACGCCAAACAACAGCTGATTTCCAATCTGCTACATCATTCGCAAATGTTGTATATTTTTGGGATGCAAACAATGGTTTTTGTATGGGTGACCCAATAGGAACTCCTGCAGAATTTGAATTATACACTACTACCGATGGTGGTACTACTTGGACAGCTGTTCCCGGAGCAGACATTCCAGACCCTTTAAGTGGAGAATATGGATATACTTCAGAATACAGAGTTGCAGGAGACAATATTTGGTACACAACAAATAAAGGAAGAATTTATCATTCAACAGACAAAGGTTATACTTGGACAGTAGGTCAATCTCCTATTTCAGACTTTGGAGGAACTTCTGTAAACGGAAATGTTGCTTTTGTAAATGGAACAGATGGTTTATTATGTGATAATGCTGCTAATTATTGGCAAACTACTGATGGTGGTGCAACTTGGGTTTCTTTTACACCTAACGGACCTCATTATAGTTCTGATTTATATGCAATACCCGGTTCAAATAGCACTTATGTTTCTACAGGAAATACAGATGGCTGCTCTTTTAGTTTATACGGAGGTTCAGTTTTTCAAGAATTTGAAGGAACAACAGGATTACAATTATTACAAACTGCTTGGTTAGACGAATCAACAGGTTGGATTGGTAGTTTTAATGTAGATGCTACTACTGGTGGAATTTATAAATTTAACGGAACAATCCCTACACCATTTAATAATGATTTAGGAGTATTAAATATAACGAATCCTGTAACAGGAGCAGCTTTAACAAACACAGAACATGTTAAAGTTGAAATAATGAATTATGGACTTAGTACTCAATCTAACTTTGATGTTTCTTATTCAATAAATGGAGGAGCAACAGTTACAGAAAATGTTACTACAAGTATTGATGCAGGACAATCTTATGTTTATACATTTACAGCAACAGAAGATTTTTCTAACATTAGCACAAACAATATTGCTGTTGCAACAAACTTATCAGGTGATGAAAATTCATCAAATGATACTTTAAGTCAAGAATATTTTTTAATGGCATTTACTCCTAAAAAAGCTGTTGTTTACGAAGAAGGAACAGGAACATGGTGTGGTTGGTGTGTTAGAGGTATTGTTGGATTAAAAGACATGGCTCATTTTCATACAGATAGTACTTGGATTGGAATAGCTGTTCATCAAGATGTAATGACACCTACATCATATAGCGACTCTATCCTACCATTTCATCCAAATGGTTTCCCTGGTGGAACACTAGATAGAATTGTAAATAATGTTGACCCAGGTTTATCTACATTAGAATCAGAATACACAAAAAAAGTAAATATTATACCTTTAACAAAGGTTGAAATACCAAGCCAAAGTTGGGATAACGCATCAAGAGAAATTACATTTGATGTTACATCTACTTTTGGTATTGATGCTACAGTTGATTACAATATTGCTGCTATTATAATAGAAAATGAGGTTACAGGAACTAGTGGCGATTATGATCAATCAAATGAATATAGTACAAGTTCACAAGGAATTGATTTAACCGATTGGGAAGGTACAAATTATAAATTTAAACCAAATCCAATACCTGCTGCTGATATGGTTTACAATCATGTAGGTCGTGATTTATTAGGTGGTTTTCATGGTGTTGGCGGAGATATTCCTGCAAATGCAGTTTATAATACTCCTTACACTCACTCATTTACTTATACTTTACCAGCAGAATATAACGAAGAGCATATTGAGTTAGTTGGTTTAGTTCTTGATAATGCAACAGGTGAAATTATAAATGCAGTTAAAGTTGAGTTAGATGCAAATGTTAATATCTTTACTATTGATAATATGCATATTAAACTTTATCCTAATCCAACAAACGGTCAGTTTATAGTTGAAAATGCTACAGATTGTTCAATTGAGGTTTTCAATACATTAGGACAAAGAGTAATTTCTTTAGAAAATGCTAGTTCAATGGAAACTATTAATTTAACAGGAAACGAAGCTGGAAATTATATTATTAGAATTACAAATGAAAATAATGTAATTACTAAGAAAATTAATTTGGTTAAATAAACTATTATAAAATTAAAAAAAGCTCGCAATTGCGAGCTTTTTTTATGCCAAAAAAATTGAAACAGATTTGTTATGTTTTGCATTATTACTACAAGCTCTCATACTAAAAAAAAGCCCGAAGCTGCACACTACCTGTATGAATAGCAGGTATATCTTCAGAAATTCTACCTGTATAGTTTAATGTAAGTTGTAAATAATCAGATAAATTTCTTTGATACAAAACAGACCAAGTAGCATTATTGCCAGGGTATAAACCCTCTAACATTTCGTAGGCAACCGAGGTACTTGTGTTTTCGTTATAATCAATTTTTATAAAATTAACTTTACTTGTTAAATTACCTTTGTTCACCACATTAAATCTAAATTCTAAGCCAATATCATTCGACATAGATTTTTCGGTTCCAAGAGTATTTTGCTTATCAGAATATTTATAGATAAAGCTAATACGATATTTCACATTTGGCTGATACGATAATTGGCTTTCGTTTGAGATATAAGAAATATTATAATTTTTTGCAGTAAAAAACTCTGATGAATATTTTTTCTCTCCCATTGTTGCAAAATTTGTTAGGGTTATCCCGATAATAGGGCTAATTCGCAAACGCAGACCATTTGAACCATTATACCTACTATCTAAACCATTAACGGTTAGCACTCTGTTATTTACCGAATTAACAATATAATCTAAACCCCAAACCTTTGCTGTGCGATTAAAAGATAAAGTATTTCGCAAAGAGTTACCAATATTTATTGATGTGCTATCGGTTTTTTGCTGAAATGGGTTTATGTTTACAAGAAAATTATCACTTGCTGTTTTACTGTTTAGCTTATATGCTAATTGATTATTAAATTTTGAAACAAATTTTCTTACTCCTTTTTGGCTAAACCAAAGTCTTTTCGGATTTAAGTTTATTGTATGACTAAACTGATTTGTATAAACTTTTACATATTCGTTTGTTGGAGTATAAATTCTAATATATTCTGCCTCGTCTTGAAAAACAGCAAGTTCAAATTCATCTAACTCTTGCACTCCATTTCCATTATGGTCTATCCAAGTATAAATTCCTTGCCCTTGTGCAACTTTCAAATACGAATATTCTCGTTTTTCTTCCAATCCTGATCCTGTTTCGTAAAAAATAAGCGAGGTAACAGCTCCCTTAAACAATCTTAAAGAATGTTCTACTCTTGCAAGAACAGAATTTTCCGATTTGTTTGTTGTAAGCATACTATCGATTATATCGAGTTTTCTGAAATTGACAAGGGTTTTGATAGTGTTTTTTCTATTCTTAAAAAAATCTACTCCTGCCTGTATATTTTCGGCTCGTGTTGTGTATTTCAGGTCGCTGTAATATGGTTTGTAATCATCGCGATGAATATATTTTGCAAAATATTTAGCATTGTTTGTATCTGTATTCTTTACAAAAAATTCCCACTGTAAATAATCGAAACTTGTATTATTTAATATATTACTTGTATCTGTATTTTTCAGATTTTTTTCTTGTTCAAGATGAAAACCGAGAGTTAAAATTTTAAATTCTTTGGCAAAAGTTCCGTAATATCTCAAAAATTCAGTGTTATTAATTGTTTCATCTGTATTTAGTAAACTTCCTGTAAAATCTAACAAAAACCCTTTTTTCTGTAATACAGTATTTACAGAATTTTTAAGTCCTGTAAAACTTTTATTTCGCTTTAAATAACTAAAAGTGTAAGCCACATTACCAAATTTTAATTTACTGTAATTCAGGTTAAAATCGAGTAAATGTTCTTCGTTATTAAACGATAAATCAGAAATATTCCAATCGCGATTATACTCCGAAATTTTAAATCGTTCTATCGGAGTAAAATCCTTATTCAGATAATTATAATTAAAACTTGTTGTGATTTTTGAAGTAGTATCTTTAAAATAAGTATCTTTTTCTAATCCAAACTTAAATGCATAGCCATCGTTGTTGGAGTTATCTTTATCAGAAAAAGTATTTATATCGTTATTACTAACAGCAAATTCAAAATTTGTTCGTAATTTTTTGTTTATTTTAATTTCACTACCCATTGTCATCATTTGGCGTTTTTTTGGTGATATCAGCACTTTCACAGGTTCATACTCTCCCATTAAAACACCACTTACAGGGGCAATCCATTTATAAACTTTTCCGTTTACCGAAGATTGTTCTTTTATATAATTTCCTCTGTTTTCGCCCACATAGGCAAATCCTAAGCGATATATTGCCGAATCGGTATTTTCGGTATAAACAAAAACATTTGTATAGCCCAAACTGTCAATTTTTTTGTATAAAATTTCGTCGGCAATATATCCTACGCTATCTACATTTGGTACTAAAGCATCTTGTAAACTATCGCCAATCTGATTTAAAATATATTTTTCCTCATCGGAAAGTGTTTGATTTACAGGCATATTTTTATTGTCTGATTCTGAGTATAAGTTAAGATAAAAATTAGCATTTTTAGTTTTAAACTCATTAGAATTCTGAAACAAAAAACGGTTATAGTTTTTATCGGAATACTCAAATTCTATAATAATTCTCCTATCTTTTGTAATTGGCTGTTTAGGAGTAAAAGTAATTTCTCCTGTATTATAATTTATCACATAATCGTTGTCTTGCCCACGTATCAATAACTTACCATCAATATAAACTTTTTCTGAGCCCGACAAAACAATTATATATGTTTCGTTTTCGGCTCCTTGCAAACGATACGGCCCTTGGTTTCCTTCAATTCCCGAAAACTCCATTCTGTTATATTTTCCTTTTGCAATAGCACCGCTTATCGACGTTTTAAAGACATTTTTATTCTTAATTTTTTGATTAGTCTCGAACGAACCACCTTGCAGTTTTTTATTATAATTTAAGAAATACCCTTTTGGTTTGTTTATTACAAAATCGCCAACTGTTAATTTAGAATTATCGTTATAAACGGTAATAAAAACCTTGTCGAATTCGCGAATTTGTTGCGAGTTTCCATCAGGTTGAATAGGGATATTATCATCTGAAATGGCAGCTAAAATTGACAGTTCGTTACTTATTTTCCCTGCTAATTGTAGGTTTAAACTAGAATTCATTACTGCATTTTGGCTATTTCCTACGCTTACACCTCGCGAAATATTACCATTTTTTTTAAGTTCGTTAGAATTAAAAAAATCGTCTTTATCGCTAGTGCGATTTATCCGATTAAAAGAAACAGGTTTATTTATTATTCCTGCTTTTGTAACCATATTGTAATCTTTATGATAATATTTTTTTGAAAAGTCGATAGGCAAAGCTCTGTAAGTTACTCTAACTTTTTTATTTTTTAATTCTTTTGCCGAGATAATTATAGCTTTAGCATAATCTATTTTATATAATGAAGTATCAAGTTTTTCGCCGTTTTCTAAAGAAATAATAAAACTACCATCGGCAATACTTAGTGTATCTATTTTAAGTGTATCGGCATTTAGCAAAATATTTTTTATACGAATATTAGAACCGTTTTGCGATAAAGCAAAAAAGGCAGAAAACAAAAACAATATCGATAATAATTTCCTCAAATTTGTATTATAGGTTTTGCTAATAACGACAAAGTTAAAGTAATTAGTATAAAGATAAAATAATTGTAAAAGAAGTCTTACATATACAAGACCATAGTAAATTTACACTTTGTTATTATTGGTGTTAAATAACAGATATTCAATGATATATTAATAGTATGGAAAAGATATTTATATATAGCGTACTAAATAATTTTTAAAATTTGTATGAATTTTATTTAGGATAGTATATATAAAATTAACTTATTTAGGATCTGCTGAAAAACACATAACAGGTTACTGTAAAGTCACTTAACCCAAAACACACTATTGTAAATGTAAACTTTTTAAAACATATGTGCTTATAAGTTTGCATTTACATCTGCATTTCAGAAAATAAAAATCTAATACACCTCAGAGCTTTTCAGAAGACTCTATTTAACTATAACTTTTAATGAGTTTAAGCTATTATCTCTAATAGAATATATATTTATTATATAAAATCCTTTTTCAAGATTTAAATTTACAATATTATTTCCTTTACTAAGATTTTTATTTGTAATAAATACTTGTTGCCCTAAAGTATTACTTACTACAATATTAACTTTATTTTCTTTGTCTGATATTAGATATAAATTATTTGCAAAGAAAGTAGCCGGTATTATATTTTTGTGAGATATTGTAGTTGATGTATCATTTTCGCAATTATCAATAAATATAAAAATATTTTCTTCAGCACCATTGTTAAAACCCTTCATGGAATGATCCGGACAAATTGCAAAATATTTTGGAGTAAACGAAATGCCGTATAAAGAGATAACGGAATCTTCTTCGTAATCTGTTGCCATTAAAGGAAATGTTACTTCTGTAGAATTTATAAATTCTTCAATACTTGCACTATCACCCGACGGAGCAGCAATTCCCCAAACCCATAGGCTATCTCCATTATAACCACGTTCTTGCCATACACTATCAATATATGGCGCACTGTTAATGCAACTTGGTCAAGATGTGCCAAAAAAATCTAAAACAACGGGTTTTCCTAAATCTAATTCGTTGTATAAATTATACTCTGTTCCATAAATATCGTGTTCGCTAAAATCGGGGGCAATAACTTGCGAAAAACTATTTAGAGATATAATAATAAATAAAATTGCGAAAAACTTTTTCATAGTTATAAATTTAGATTTGTAAATATACAAAAAACATTGCATATAGGGGACTTCTAATAATTATTTTCTTACAATAAACAAAATAACGAATAAAGATGTGAGTTAAAATATTTTTGTAATAACGGGTTATTTTAAATAATATTTTAACATAGCAGATTGTTTGTTATTTCGTTCCCATAAGTGTTTTCATAATCTTCTATATACTTCTTTAATTGTTGAAAAACTAATTTCTAAAACTCTCCTATACTCAAATTACCTGTCAAATTCAAGTCGTTCGCCTATAAAATCTTCAATAATAGTTCCGTTATCGAAAACTATATTGCCATTTATAATTGTATGTGTTACTTGCGAGTGAAATTGTTGCCCTTCTAATGGCGACCATCTACATTTATATAAAATATTATTTTTTTCTATCTTCCAAGTCTTGTTTAAATCTACAATTGCAAAATCGGCTTTGTATCCTTTGCGGATATATCCACGATTTTTTACATGAAAAATATCGGCTGGTGCATGGCACATTTTTTCTGCAATTTTTTCTAAAGATATTACTCCTTTATGATATAACTCTAGCATTGTTACAAAAGAATGTTGAACCATTGGCCCACCAGATGGAGCTTTAAAATATGTGTTTTCTTTTTCTTCGTCGGTATGTGGGGCATGGTCGGTTGCAATAACATCTAATTTGTTATTTAACACGGCTTCGATAAGTGCTTTACGGTCGTTTTCGGTTTTTACTGCGGGATTCCATTTTATGCGTGTACCTTTTTTATCGTACATATCGCTGTTAAACCAAAGATGATGAACACAAACTTCTGCAGTAATTTTTTTATCTTTAGATGGAATACTATTATCGAAAAGTTCCATTTCTTTTGCTGTTGTTAAATGCAAAACATGCAAACGAGAATTATGCTTTTTAGCTAAACTAACAGCAAAACTTGATGATATATAACATGCCTCTGCACTACGGATTTCTGGGTGATATTTTATTGGAATTTCTTCGCCATATTTTTCTTTGTAAATAGCTGTATTCTTTTGTATTGTTGCCTCATCTTCGCAATGGGTTGCGATTAATGTAGGTGCTTTTGCAAAAATTTCTTCTAAAACTTCGATTTTGTCAACAAGCATATTTCCTGTAGATGAACCCATAAAAACTTTAATGCCACAAACTTTTTTTGCGTCAACTTTTAAAATTTCTTCTAAATTATCGTTTGTTGCACCAAAGTAGAAAGAATAGTTTGCCAAAGATTTTTCTGAAGCAATTTTGTATCTATCTTCTAATAATTCTATTGTAGTAGATTGAGGTATAACATTTGGCATATCCATAAAAGATGTTACACCACCGGCAACGGCAGCACGGCTTTCTGAGTAAATATCGGCTTTGTGTGTTAAACCCGGTTCACGAAAATGAACTTGGTCATCAATTATACCAGGGAAAAGATATTTTTCTTCGCCATCAATTACTTTAATATTTTCGGTTGAAATATTTGGATTTACTTCTGTGTAGATTTCTTCTATTATATCGTTATTTGTTAAAACACTTCCTTTGAAAATATTATTTTCGTTAACGATTTTTACATTTTTTATTAAGATTTGCATTTTCTAAATGTTAGTTTGTTCTATCATATTTTGTAGAGAAACTACGTAATTTCATTTTTATAACACCCCAAACAGCTTCATTAAAAATTCCTCCACTCATTTTTGATTTGCCTTCTTGTCTTTCAGTAAAAATTATAGGAACTTCTTCTATTTTAAAACCAAATTTCCATATTGTAAATTTCATTTCAATTTGAAAGGCATATCCTTTTAGTTTAATATTATCAAGATTAATAGTTTCTAAAACTTTTCTTGTATAGCAAACGTATCCGGCTGTTGTATCTCTTATAGACATACCTGTAACAATTCTAACATATGCCGAAGCATAATACGACATTAGAACTCTCGACATTGGCCAATTTACAACATTTACACCCGATTTATACCTAGAGCCAATAGACATATCGGCACCATTAACAGCACAAGCATTATAAAGGTCGATTAATTTTTCTGGTGGGTGCGAAAAATCTGCGTCCATCTCAAAAACATATTGATAATCTCTTTCTAAAGCCCATTTGAAACCTGCAATATATGCTGTTCCAAGACCAAGCTTCCCTTTGCGTTCGTGTATATGAAGCTTGCCGTTAAACTCGTCTTGTATCAACTTTTTTACAATATCAGCAGTACCGTCAGGTGAGTTATCTTCTATTATTAAAACGTGAAAATCTTTTTCTAAATTAAAAACTGTTCGAATTATATTTTCGATGTTTTCTTTTTCGTTATACGTTGGTATTATTACTAAACTATCAGACACTTTTTTTATTTTTTTTGCTAAAGTAATATTTAAAAATTATTTTTAATTATGATTTAACAATTATTAAATGATTTTATTTATTCTTTAGGTTTAAACAATAAATTAATTTTATTGAAGTTTGCTGCTGCATTCACAACTTCTCTGTAATTATCCCAAATTTCTTTGTTATAGTTTAAGCCATCATACCATTCTTTCATAGAAATAATTATTTTATTATTTTCTACTTTGTAGTTAGAAATAAAGCAAAAAACATCTTTACCTTCTTTATTCGTGTATTTTTTATTGAAAATAAGTTCTTCTAAATTATTTACGGAATACCCATCAGGAATTTCAATAATAAGTTTTCTTTCATATTTACGTTGATACATAAATTCTATTTTTTCTTTTCTTTTTTCTTCCGATTCGTAAAGTTCCATTTGTGGCCCAATAAGTTGCCCTACCTTAAAAAGATATTTATTTCCTGCTTTTTCAGTTAATTTTTCGGTTATAAATTTTGATTTTATTATCAATGGTCTTATCCCAAAATCTAATCCTTTATCGTTAATTATTTCATAGC
>Ga0256845_1001492_pt1 | contig 18711 bp, 18 predicted proteins | sample RiftiametaG_FD_189101 | JGI IMG/M metagenome (GOLD analysis project Ga0256845, IMG submission 189101) | Tube worm associated microbial communities from hydrothermal vent at the East Pacific Rise, Pacific Ocean - Riftia | ecosystem: Host-associated > Annelida > Integument > Unclassified ...
GGTCTGACTTAAATATTATCACTGAAAAAGGTCATATAAGTATTGCAAAACATCATGGGTTGTTAAATACCAAAAGCAATACAGGTAAAACCACTATAGTTTTAATCAATCACGATTATGAGAAACCACAAAAATTCGAATCAATTTACGGTCCTATCAGTGTAACAGTTAGTAATAAATCAAATTTGCACGTAAAAATGAGTAGTTCCAGTAATATTATTTCCGATTTTTCTTTGGAAATGATTAAACATAGAAATTCAGAGCCCAATAAGACTGCGATTATAAAAATAAATAAAGCCAGTTCAGAATTAGTTCTAAAAACAAAACGCGGAGATTTAGCTTTAAAAGAATTCGTCGAATTTTAATTTAAATTGTATAAAAAGAGAGGTATATAATGAATAAAATATCAAAAACAATCTTAGGGTTGCTTGTCATGTCATTCTGTGTAATATCAAGTGCAGCAGATGACTCTGGTCAAACAATTCAAGTTAAAACAGTTGGCAGTGAGGTCACACCCTATAAATATAGAGGCAGTTTAAGAGACTTACCTACCGCACAAGGGTGGCGATCGGGTGATGCGATTAAAGAAATCCCTCGAAAAAACTTTAATGCAACAGATCCACAATATAACGATTATCAAATGAGTAAAGACCCATTGGCTGAGTTACAAAAATTAACTCCTAGCAATGCAAATAGAGCCTTTAATACGCCGATTATAAATATTGATGGACAAGGTTTTACGGGAGTTAACCCGCCTAATACTACAGGTGCTATTGGTAAAAATTATTATATTCAATCTATTAATGGTGGTGGAGGTGCAATTTTTACCATTTATAATAAATTAACGGGAGCCGTTGAAGTGGGTCCAATTACCATGGAATCATTGGCTCCCTCTGGACCTTGTACTAGTGGTAGCGGTGATCCGATTATATTATATGATGAGACGGCCGAACGTTGGTTTATGCAAGAATTTGTAAGGCCAGCCAATGCTTTGTGTTTTTACATATCAGCCACAGATGATCCCATCAATGGTGGTTGGAATTTTTACCAGTTTACAGGTGTTACATTTCCTGATTACCCACATTTTGGTGTCTGGTCAGATGCATATTACGGTACAGCTAATGAAAATCCAGCTACAGTTTATGCCTTTGATAGGACTAATATGTTGGCCGGTAATGTTGCCAGAGCAGCGCAAGCGATTGTTTTAGGTGATCTACCTGGTTATGGCTTTCAAACAGCAACACCTGCTGATTGGGATGGGATAGAGCCACCCCCAGCGGGAGCTCCCGGAATTATAATGCGTCATATAGATGAAGAAGCGCACAGTAATTTTCCAAATAATGCTAACACAGATTTATTGGAAATTTGGGAGTTTGTGGTGGATTTTGATAATGATGCCAATTCAAGCTTCAGTAAAATTGATGACATTGTTATCACTGATTTTAATTCTTATTTGTTAGATTACAGTGTTTTTGCTAGTGTCCCTCAAGCAGGTTCAGGCTCCAGATTAGATCCAATTCGTGAAGTGATATTAAATAGATTACAATACAGAAATTTTGGTACTCATGAAGTCATACTAGGGGTATTGCCAACAAATCTTGATCCTGCAACTACTGGCTCAACAGTTATTGGAAGTTTGAGGTGGTTTGAGCTAAGAAGAACAACAGGTGTTGGAACTCCATGGACTCTTTACCAAGAAGGTACCTATCACCCAAATAATAACACCACAGAAAACAGGTTAGTAGGATCAGTATCTATGGATAAGGCAGGCAATATTGCCCTTGCCTATACCAAAACAAATACAGATGGGAGTAACCCCTTGTCACCCAGTATTGCTTATACTGGCCGTTTAGATGGTGATGCAACTGATGTAATGACCCAAACAGAAGTTGTGATTAAAACAGGAACAGGCGCCAATACCAGTGGTAGATGGGGAGATTATGCTTCTATGGATGTTGATCCAGTAGATGAATGTACCTTTTGGTTTACAGGTGAGTATCAAAATGGTAGCGATTGGGGTACATCAATTAGTTCATTTGTTTTTGAAGGATGCGATGGGCCTGGTTTTAAGTTAAGTAATGCCCCTAATCAAATTGATGTTTGTGCGCTTGATTCTGGAGTTGGGTCAACGATAACGGTTGATGCATTTAATGCTTATAATCAAGATGTTGATTTGACGTTTACTGCTGTTCCGAGTATTGTAACCAATCAAATAATCAACACAACTCCCGTGATGGCACCTGGTTCGGCAATGATATCATTTGATGTATTAGGCAATGAAGCAACTGGGACTTATGTATTGACAGTTGAAGGCAATGGTCCAGAACAACCTCCAGAAGTGGGAACCCTGACAAAATCAACAAGCATTTCATTGTTATATTCTGCAGGTGCGACATCATCAGCAACATTAACGGCACCACTTGATGGAGCCAATAATCAACCATTAGCATTAACTTTCACTTGGGACGTAGATGCCAATGCAACCAGTTACCATTTGATGGTTTCAGATGACATGGGTTTTTCAAACCTTTTGATTGATGAAACTTTAGTTACTAATTCATATAGTGTTAGTGCCTTGCCAGATGCTGTTATTTTGTATTGGAAAGTTGCCACACAGTCCTCGTGTAATGGAGTAGATGTAGAATCAGTTGTTAGTAGTTTTTCAACCACAGCATTGCCAGGCAGTTGTGTGATTGGCTTTAATCCTGTAGAAACAGTTGCTTATGATTTTGAAACAGGTGAACAAGGTTGGACACACAGTGGTGTCAATGGAGCTCAAGATGGTTGGTCAATTTCTGCTTCTGCACCACATTCAGGAACGCAGGCTTTTCATGGCGCTGAAAGTGATGATGGCAATATGATATTAACATCTCCTGAAATAGATTTACCATTAGGACAATCCCCATTAACTCTTCAATTTTGGAATGCTCAGTCAATGGAAGACAGAACAGATGGTTGTTATGATGGAGGATTGTTAGAGATTTCCACTGATGGTGGCAATATCTTTAATCAAGTACCAAGCGCCGCTATGTTTTCAGATCCATATGATGGTCCATTTCTTGAAACTAATGCCATTGGAATTGCAGAAGCTTGGTGTGGCGACCCACAAGCCTACCTCAATTCAATTGTAGACATTGATGCTTATGCTGGACAAACGGTTCAATTTAGGTTCCATAAAGGCCATGATGGATCTGCTTTACGTAACGGTTGGGACATTGATGATGTTAAAGTTGTGGGCTGTGAAGAAACCATACCTAGGTATAGTTTAACCGCAGATACAGTCAATTTTGAAGTCTGTGCTGGAGAGACAGGAGTGAGCAGTATGATGACTGCAACAGAGTCACTTGGTTTTGATAATCCAGTGGCATTAAGTGGTTTAAATACGCCAAGTATTGTTGGTAATATTGGATTTAGTCCAAATTCAATTGATTTAACTACCAGTCCTGGTAGTTCCGTCTTAACATTTGATATAAATACTGGGTCTCCTACAGGGGATTATGTGTTCACTGTACAGGGTATTGCCGATAAAGAAGCGCCAGATGTTGGAATAATTATCAGAACAGTTAATTTAGATATTAATTATTCAGCAGGCACGACCAGTGCTACAACATTAACTGCTCCAACAGATAATGCAAGTGATGTAATCGTTGACTTTACTTTTACATGGGCTGCTGATAACAATGCAACTAGTTACAATTTAATAGTTGCAGATGATATTGGATTTAATAATGTCATCATAGATGAAATCTTAACTACGACTTCTTATGATGCGGTTGGTTTACCTTCTAACAGTCAATTGTATTGGAAAGTATCAACTGGCTCAATATGTAATGTCAATAATGTAGACTCTTCTATTTATACCTTTAGCACAGAAGCTTTGATTGGTGATTGCTCGATTGATGAAGACACATTTTCAGTGGCTTCATATGATTTTGAATCAGGCGATCAGGGTTGGACTCATAGCGGCATCGGATCTCCAGATCAGTGGGCATTATCCTCAGTCAATCCTCACTCTGGATCTCAAGCATTTCATGGAGCCGAGGTAACTAACGCTAATTATGTATTAGAGTCACCAGATGTTACTTTGCCAGTAGGCATGTCATCACTGACATTTCAATTCTGGAACAGACAATCAATGGAAGATAGGACGGCAGGTTGTTTTGATGTTGGAATCCTTGAAATATCAACAAATGCAGGAAGCAGCTATAATCAAATACCAACCAGTGCTATGTTGACTGATCCTTATGATGGGCCAACGCTTTCTGGAAATTCATTGGGTGTAGTAACGGGTTGGTGCGGAGATCCGCAAGAGTATTTAAATTCAATTGTGGATATTTCAGCTTATGCTGGTCAGACGGTTAAATTTAGGTTCCATAAAGGCAATGATGGTTCGGTTAATCAAGACGGTTGGGACATTGATGATGTTAAAATCAAAGGTTGTGGAATCGATTTGATTTACACAAACGGGTTTGAGGGTACACCTCCATAATATTAACAAAGATTGATTAACTAAAAAAAGCGGCCATAATAGCCGCTTTTTTTATAATGTTTGTCTCTCTTCTGAAATAAGTTGTTATAAACAACAATATGATGCATACACCCCGAGCTCAAATAAGATAATGAGGGTGCAAGTATTTTACCTAGATAAAATAAAAACCCACAAATTTAAATTAGATTTAAACTCGTGGGTATGGATTTGTCTACAAATATAACCAATGATAATAGGCTAAAGAATTAAGCTAACTGTCTTAATACGTATTGTAAAATACCACCATGTTGCATATACTCAACTTCCTTTGGAGTATCTATTCTAACAACAACCTCAAACTCTGTGGTTTTGCCATCGTTTGTTTTTGCAATCACATGAGCTGTTTTAGAAGCACCATTGTTTAAACCTGTAATTTCATAGGTTTCATGACCAGTTAGACCTAATGAGTCTGCATTTTCACCCTCTTTAAATTGCAAAGGCAATACACCCATGCCAACTAAGTTTGAGCGATGAATACGTTCATAAGACTCAACAATCACAGCCTTAACACCCAATAACAACGTACCTTTAGCAGCCCAATCACGTGAAGAACCTGTGCCGTACTGAGAACCAGCAATAACCACCAAAGGTGTGCCTTCTTTGGCATAAATAGCAGAGGCATCAAATATTGACATTTCAGCATCTGTAGGTTGATGCCTTGTCCACCCACCTTCGGTGCCTGGAGCCAGCTGATTGCGTAAACGAATATTTGCAAAAGTACCGCGCATCATCACTTCGTGATTACCACGGCGTGAGCCATATGAATTAAAATTGGCTTTTGCTATACTTTTTTCTTTTAAGTAAACACCTGCTGGAGAGTCTTCAGCTATGGCACCTGCTGGAGATATGTGATCAGTGGTGACTGAATCTCCCAACCTTGCCAAGCATCTGGCACCATAAATATCATCAATGGTGCCTACATCTAATGTCATACCATCGAAATATGGAGGGTTTTTAATGTAAGTTGAATCATTTTGCCAATTAAAGATCTCTGATTGAGTGGTTTTAACGGCTTGCCATTTTTCATCGCCAGTAAAGACACGTTCATAGCCTTTGGCAAACATTTCAGGATTAATGTTTTCCTGTATGGCTGCAGCGACTTCATGAGTGCTTGGCCATATGTCTTTTAAATAAACTGGGTTGCCATCATGATCATCACCCAGTGAATCATTGTTCAAATCAAAATCAACAGTCCCAGCAATGGCATATGCAACCACCAATGGAGGAGAGGCCAAGAAGTTCATTTTTATATCGGCATGAATTCGACCTTCAAAGTTGCGGTTTCCAGATAATACGGATGTAGCCACCAAATCATTATCTTGTATGGCTTTAGAAATAGCTGGATCCAATGGTCCAGAATTACCAATACAAGTGGTACAACCATAACCGACTACATAAAAGTTTAATTTTTCTAAATCATCAAGTACGCCAGCTGACTTGAGGTATTGAGTCACAACGCGTGAACCAGGTGCCAGAGACGTTTTGACCCAAGGCTTTACTTGTAAACCTTTTTCAGCTGCGTTTTTAGCCAATAACCCAGCACCAATCATAACTGCTGGATTAGATGTATTGGTACAAGAAGTAATTGCTGCTACAACAATATTGCCATCTTTAAAATCAAAGCTTTCATGTTCACCTTTAACAGCTATTGTTTTTTTGGCACGCCCTTTTTCCATATCGGCAAAAAGATCTTGATATTTCTCCTTTGCCTCACTCAATATTATTCTATCTTGTGGACGTTTAGGGCCTGAAATACTGGGTACAACCGTACTGATGTCTAATCCAAGTGTTGATGAATATTCTGCATCTGGTGTGTCTGCGGTATGCCACATACCTTGTGCTTTAGCATAAGCTTCAACTAATGCAATCTCTTGCTCATCACGGCCAGAAAGTCTTAAATAATTTATGGCTTCTTTATCTACTGGGAAAATGCCACATGTGGCGCCATATTCGGGGGCCATATTTGCGATAGTTGCTCGATCTGCTAAAGGTAAGTGTTGTAATGCATCACCGTAAAACTCAACAAATTGACCGACACAACCATGTTTTCTTAACATTTGTACAACTGTTAACACTAAATCTGTTGCTGTTGTGCCCTCTGGTAGTTTACCACTGAGCTTAAATCCAACCACTTGAGGTATAAGCATTGAAATGGCTTGGCCAAGCATTGCTGCTTCTGCCTCAATACCACCAACACCCCAACCCAATACGCCGATACCATTTATCATGGTTGTGTGTGAATCAGTTCCGACAACAGTATCTGGAAAAGCTTGTAACACGCCATTTTTCTCAACACCAAATGTCACACGTGCCAGTTTTTCCAAATTGACTTGATGTACGATGCCATTACCAGGTGGGACGACTTTAAAATTATCAAAAGCGGTTTGCCCCCATTTCAAAAAACCATAACGCTCCATGTTTCTTTCATATTCAATTTTTTCATTTTCAGATTCTGCTCGTACATTTCCAAATCTATCGACCTGGACTGAGTGATCAATGACTAGCTCAGCAGGAGATAAAGGGTTGATTTTTTGTACATCGCCTCCCAAGTTTTTCATGGCATCGCGCATAGCTGCTAAATCAACTACTGCTGGAACGCCTGTAAAATCCTGTAAAACAACACGAGAAGGCGTAAAGGCAATTTCAGTTGATGGTAACGCTTTTGCATCCCAGTTACACAGAGCTTTAATGTCTTCAACTGTCACATCAATGCCATCTTCGTGGCGTAATAAGTTCTCTAATAATATTTTTAAGCTGTAGGGTAAGCGTGCAATATTTTCTGTTTTGCCTAGTTCCTTTAAGTTATAAATTTGATAGTCTTTGCCGTTGCAAGATAAAATGCTGGCTGTGTTTAATGAATTGCTCATAAATAACTCCTTTAGTAATTTTTGAAATGAGGGGCAGATAGGTTCTCAAATACACCCTAAATTTTAGGTGCGTATTATCCTATTTTTTAGGTGAAAAGTCATTTAATGATTTCACTATTTTTTCGGCTCTTGCATGGTTTATAAAAGTCTTTTCTGAGATTGGTTTTAATGTAACCTGCTTTTTAAACACATTTATAGGATAGTCTTTGTAAATTTATTGATTTAACTCTAACCACGTATTATGAATTTTACAAAACAATTCTGCGGTTTTTTCGGTGTCATACATGGCTGAATGTGCACGAGAATTGTCCCATTGGATTTCCGCTTCAGCTATAGCTCTGGCCAAAACAGTTTGACCATACACCAACGCAGACAAGGTAACAGTGTCTAAACAACTAAATGGATGAAATGGGTTGCGTTTGATGCCAGTGCGTCCAACTGCTGCATTAACAAAACCTAAGTCAAAATGGGCATTATGTCCAACAAGAATAGCCCGGTTACAGCCCGCTTCTTTAATGGCTTTACGAATTGGAGTGAAAATTTTACCCAATGCTGCTGTTTCGTTCATAGCCATTCTTAAAGGGTGATCTAAATCAATACCTGTGACTTCTAAAGATTTTGGGTCGATATTAGAACCCTCAAATGGTTCTACATAAGCAGTCACAACATCATCAAAAAACAAATAACCTTTCTCATCTTGTTGGATGATTACCGCAGCTATTTCTAGTAAAGCATCAGTTACCGAATTAAAACCGCCAGTCTCTACATCAACTACTATGGGTAAAAACCCTCTAAATCTATTTTTAATATCTGTCATGTGGCTATTTTATATGAATTAATGGATATTTATTAGCAAATATTCAATATTATAAAAATAATTGCTAATCGTGCTAAAATCTTGTATAAAAACAGATAAATCAATTTCCAATCAAACGATGAGTATAATGCCCTCGGCCGAATATATCTTCGAAATAATTATATAAATCATGAATAAAGACATCACGGGCGTTCGTAGTATGTTCTGTGTATTAGTATCCTGTTAACTCAGAAGGGGTGAGTTTAAAGTTGTCACTCATATAAGGTTTCTCTGCCAACTTTCCTAGTCATGAAAGCGAAAAAACCCAATATAAATAGATTGCTCCATATCCCCTCTAAGCTATTGATTTTTACTTCATAGGAATTATTAGGATTATAATAAACAGTCACTTCATCTCCTTTACCATATTTATGGCGAGAATGAGGGGCTGAATGAAATCTAACTAACAGATTATTCTTGTCTTTAAATTCAATAATGGATTTATATTTAGTAGAAGAACTACGACCATTTCGGGAAGATTTATACACTGTGACTTGTTCAAAGTCGACGATAACTCCAGTGGCAGAGTTTCCTGAATACATGAAGCCGATATTTTTCAGTAGCAGATATACTAATATTAATGTTAATATTATTGAAGCTAGGATTAGCACTCTTCCCCACATCAATGTAAGTGTGTCAAGGTCTTTGAGTTTTTTTTTGGTCATTGTATTTTTTTTTAAGGTTAACTTCCCAAGGCATATTTCATGAAAATGGTAGGGGTATGTATAAAAATAATTAATTGATTGTTCTAATAAAAAGCGTCATTCTTTCCAAATTTTTAATTATTGTACCAAGGTAATGATAAACAACTTTCTTGGCAAAGAATCAACTAAATGTAATACCCGTTATTTCTCATAATAACTGCGATGGTGTGTTGTAATCCAAATCATTATAGCTTTTTAAGAAGTGCTTGTCCTTGTTTAGTAGACCTGTTTATACTTTTTTTTAAATACATAGGACAAGGATTAGTCACCAAGTCAATCCATGTTATTTCTAAAGGCTTCGGGTCTACATATAAACTGTCACAACATGAAAAATAACCACAGCTATCTCTAACAAAGCATCTGTGGCTGAATTGAAGTCACATCAACAACAATGGGCAAAAATCCTCTAAATCTATTTTAATATCAGTCATGTGGCTGTTTCATATGAATTCTTAGGTATTTATTAGCCAATAACCAAATAACTGTAAACCGTGCTAAAAGCTACGAAAATGAAATCAATTTTGCAACATTATTATTAATTTGAATTATAATACATTCATGTCACCTTTTACAGAAGAAACCATTAGACTTATTAAGTCAATTCCTGCCGGGAAAGTTGCCAGTTATGGTCAGATTGCAGCTTATGCTGGCAATCATCGAGGAGCCAGGCAAGTATCCAGAGTGCTTCATACCTGCACAAAAAAGTACAAACTTCCATGGCACCGAGTGATTAATTCTCAGGGCAAAATATCACTTAAAAATGAAGGCTTTGAATTGCAGTATGGGTTGTTAAAAGACGAAGGCATTGAGTTTGGGTTGAATAATACCATTGATTTTAAAAAGTTTGGATTTTGAACTTTTTTATTTTTGCCACGAAAAGCACGAAATTATCACGAAAAAAAGCTTAGTGTAGAGACGGAGATTTATCGCGTCTATTTTGAATAATTCGAATGATTTATAAATTGGCGCGATAAATCGCGCCAAGACCAAATGAACTTTATATTTTTAATAGTAACTCAAAAAATAGGGTTTTTCATAATATTCAGAGTAGTCATTGAAATACATTTATTTAGAACTATCCTCCAAAATCTCATCCAGTGCATACAAAGTCTTTTGAGGAAATCGCTCTAATGGATAGTACTGGCTAATGATTTTACAAGCTTGTTGATAGGTTTCTATATTTAAATATCTTAATAAGTATTGAATATCCGAAATATCATGAAATTCAGCACCAATACGCATAGCCAAGCATTTCATTGCCAGCAAGTATTCTGGTGTAGCACAGTATATGCTTAAATTTGACAGCTGAAGGTAATTGTTAAATTCGCCTTGTTTACTAAAAAAACCTTTAACTCCATCGTTTAACCAATTTTCACTAACGCCAAAATCTAAACCAACTTGCTTGGCTAGTTTTCTTACAATAGCAGCTGGTTTAAATAATCCATCAACATCCATAGTTGATGCCCGTGCATCTAAAACCAAACACATTACCGCACCGCCAACAACATGTAGGTCGGATTTGGTATTTGCCTTTTTTAATTTAGAATTTAGCAAAGAAAATAATTTCAAGATATCCTTTTTGTCGATTTTAGTCATCAAACTCTATCCCCGATACTAGAATCAATGAAAATATTTCTTTGTTTAAATTCGATCGGCGAATTAATCAATAAATATAATCTCAAACTCTTTAAGTCGCTGCCAAAATAGGGCTGTTGTAAAACTGGATAATCATGTATCCAGTTTGGTATCGAAGCATTTAATTGATTGGCTCGAAACACAATCATGGCAATAACATAGTTAATGTGAAAGTCTGATAAAGAGACAGTTGGTTTGAGGTGAAGTGCTAACTCAAAGTTTGTTATATTTAATCTATTTAAAAAATCATGTAATTCAGCAAAAACAAAGGATTGTTCTTCGGTTTCAAACTTATTTAATATCAAGATGAATGTTTTCGCATCATTGTGTAATACGCGTTGCAAAATCCATGCAGACATATCCACACCTGCCAATTGAGCAGATGATTTAATGATCTGTTTTTCTTGTTTTGAGACTCTGATTTGTATGAAATCAGATTTTATTACTGTATTCATCACTGTAGTTTACCACCGATAAATCTTTTGTCAATACAGCTGTCATGACAATTTATATTTAATGATTGAAAAATTATGAGCTGATAAACATCGCATCACCATAACTAAAAAATCGGCATTTTTCAGTAACAGCGCGTAGGTTCGGCTGAGATAACACGGGCTTTGTTTTAATCACCTGCGACATCTGCGGACAAAAATCTTTTCATCTTGTGAATCTCTAAAAAAAATCGCACGGTGATATGCAAAGAACGGAAGATCAAAATCAAGAGCTTATTGTCCGCAGATGGACGCAGATAACCGCAGATAAAAGATCAAGAGCAGATATTGAATATTGGTACGGTGAAACAAATGTACTATTGTGGTTAAACTGGCTCAGTTTTCAACTGGTGAAGTGGCTCATTATTGCATTGGTGGTAACAACAGATGAAGATTTACAATCACAACATAACAAGCTTTCTCGAATAACCCTTGGTAATTTGAGCAAATTATTAATCGAAAGTAAGAAAATCTCCGACGAAAAAAAATCACTAGATGTCTTAGAAGACTGTAGAATTGAACGCAACTTCCTCATTCATGAATTATCTTCGTATCATGGATACGATTTTAATACTGAACATGGCAGGGCTAAAGTCTTAGAAAGAATCTATGAGGGCAAAGCTAAAATATTAATCGGTGAAAAGGTTGTACGAAATCTAATGGAGAAAGTGATTAGCGTTTGTGGTGGAAATCTAGGTGCAATGAAAAAAGAGGCTCAAAAGTATTTCGATTGAAAAATAGCACATAATTTTGTAAAGCAAACATAATTAAAGGGTAAATGTTAAGCTGAAATCGATTCGCCATGTACTTATTTTTTGAATTTAGGGAACAAACCTTCAAATATAAGTTATAATTAGTTATGAAAATTTACTTTGATGTTTGTTGTTTAAACCGTCCTTATGATGACCAAACGCAAGACAGAATTCATTTAGAAGCAGAGGCTATAATTGGAATATTAAGGCATATTGAGTTAAATGAATGGATTTGGGTAAGTAGTGGAGTCGTTAATTATGAAATTAGTAAAACACAAAATTATGAAAGAAAGGGACGTTTAGAGTCATTGGCACGCTGGGCATCTGAATTTGTTGAAGTGAATGAAGATATTTTCATTCGAGCAAAGAAAATACAGGAGTTTGGAATTAAAGAATATGATGCATTGCATATAGCTTGTGGAGAATATGGTAGAGCAGATGTCTTTCTATCAACAGATGACAAGCTTTTAAGGATTGTAGGAAAAAATATTGAAAAACTTAATATTAAAGTTACAAATCCTCTGATTTGGTTACAAAAAATGGTAAAACTATGAATACACAAGTAATGACACAAGAAGACATTAGAATAGCAGGAATTGAAATTTTAAGTCAACATATGGGAATAACAGGATTAATACGTTTTCTACAACAAACTGAGACAGGGTATGGAGATTATACAAAAAATAGAGATGATTTTCTTGGTCAGCCTACTTTAGGTTCTTTATTTGAAGAAATTAAAAATAGTAAATGTAATGAAAAAACATAACAAATTGCTGCAGTGTGACACAAAAAAACACTACTTGAGTTTTTACAGGTTTTAATGTTCTGCATTGTATTTTTTATGCCGCTGAGCAAGGCGTTATGTAGTCTGTAAGAATCACGATACGCCTAATCGTTATTTCTATCGATATACTTAAACAAAATTACGGAGGCGATAATGGCGACAATTTCTAATGCGAAAGATAAGCGAAACGATAAAGAATATAGCATCCAAGAAATACGGAAAATCAAAGAAGACAAACTTGATGTCTTTGATGAAGTCAAATCAAACCTTGTCTGCTATGATTGTGAAATACCCCAAATGGTACCTCGTCTAGGTGAGATAACCGAGGACCATTTTGCAAAAGCACCGAAGCAAAATCATCATTTTGATTGTTATTATTTTGGAGAAGAATACACACAAAAAGAAGTAGATAAAATTGTCTCTAATATTGAAAATGACAAGCCATCACAATCTCATGTTGAAAACGCATTTAATCAAATACAGCGATATTTAACTCGTGATGAAGCTGACTTAGAAACTATTGTTTATTCTGGTTTTGGTAATAGAAATAAAAATAATCAAAGCCAAAGCCAAAGCGGCGATGTTAATGATGAAAGCAAGCGTGCATCTAACTCAAAATACATTCCTAGAAAGAAACTAACTAAGGAGGTCTCGGATGAAGATATTGGGATTTGGAAAATATATTATGGGCGTGTTGGAATAAAACATACTGGTTCGAATGATAACTATGAAAACTACATTGTGTATGCTTGTATTGGGAAGGAAACCATGCCTTATCGCATTAGTATAGGTATAAGTAAAAAAGTGCATCCAAATTTTAATGATCAAACGAAACGTCTCTTAAAGTTGATTGCAGAAAAAAAGCTTATGGTGAACTTGATGATTTTAGGGAAGGTTTCTCGACATAATACATATAGTAATATTGCTGTGTATGACACACGGTTATTAAGCATATCTTCTTAACTGAAGAAGATATGCACAACCATGCATTCGAACATAAGCAAACAAAACAAGCAAAGGCAAACGGATGTTACACGCCATTGTTTTGGGTTTCAACTAATAAACATCGCATCACCATAACTAAAGAATCGGTATTTTTCAGTAACAGCATGTTTATACGCATTTAATGTATTCTCTCTACCACATTTGGCAGAAACCAACATGATTAAGGTGGATTCAGGCAAGTGAAAATTGGTTAATAATGAGTCGACTATTTTAAACTGGTATCCAGGATAAATAAAGATATTGGTATCACCTGTGTAGGCATTTATATCACCAGTTTGTGCAGCTGTTTCTAAACACCTCACGGCTGTTGTCCCTACAGCGATAACTTTATTGCCATTAGCTTTAGTTTGTTTAACAAGCTCAGCTACTTGGGGACTGACTTGTAACCATTCTTTGTGCATGATGTGGTCATCAATTAGATCAGTTTTAACGGGTTGAAAAGTTCCCGCACCTACGTGTAAGGTAACAAAGGCTGTATTGACACCTTTATCTTTAATGGCTTGTAATAGTGCTTTATCAAAATGTAACCCCGCAGTAGGCGCAGCGACTGCTCCTTTTTCTTTGGCATAAACCGTTTGGTAGCGGTCTTTATCATCTAGTTCATCTTCACGTTGAATATAAGGAGGTAACGGCATATGACCATATTTATCCATCAACTCTGTTAATGATGTATTGCTTTTTGTCTCCACCAAATAAAACATACCTTTTCGTGCAGTGGGAGTTAAGGCTAAATCATCAAAATAAATTGGCATGCCAAGTTTCGGTCTTTTGCTGGTTTTTAAGAATGCAATAGCACTATTGTCATCGAGCAATCTTTCAATAAAGACCTCGACTTTACCGCCAGTAGATTTTTTGCCAAATAATCGTGCAGGAATGACTTTGGTATTATTAAAAACCAGCAAGTCGCCTTTATTAATGAAATTAATAATATCAGTAAAATGTAAATCCTGTATCTTACCAGTAACCTTATTCAAGAATAAAAGGCGGCTTTGTGTACGTTCTTTAGTTGGGTGTTGAGCAATTAATGCTTTGGGTAAATCGAAAGTAAAGTCTGATTTTTTCATTTGTCATTACTTCTTTTCTACTGGGAACCAAATTTCTTGAATTATTCTTTTATCATTTTGTTGGTAAATAAAATTAATTTTAATCCTATCACCTTGTTGAAATTTAATAATTGGATGCATGAGCATAATGTGTAAACCACCGGGTTGAAAGTTTAATTTCGCACCCTTTTTTATGATTAATTCTCCTTGATGAATCATTCGGGCCACACCATCAGTAATAACAGTTTTATGTATTTCAGTCATACCGAAGGCTGGACTATAAGCATTAGTCAATACTAAGTCCCCATTGGTGTTGTTAGTTAATTCACCATAGGCTGCCTGCATCATAGCATTGGGAGGAGCTGCCCGTAACCAATAGTTGTTTACCTCTGGAAATCCATCTTGAGACAATACCATAAACGATATTGGTAACAGTACAATAAATTGGCTGGTGTTTTTTATTAATTTGTTCATTTTCATGATAAAATAGAGAGAATAAACCCTTTTATGTATTCAGTTCGATATATAGAGGTGAATTTAATCTAAATCAAGGTAAGACAATGAAAAATTTATTAAAAACCACGGTATTAATGCTTATGACTCTTTCTCAAGTTCAAGCCGATGATACGGCAATAACAGTTTATTCGACCGCTGCAGCAGGCAGTATTTCTCCTCAACAATTTAAAAATAACAACGCTCATATCCCTGGCTATGCAATGATTAAGCAAGACAGGATGATAGCCATCGAAAAAGGCCAGTTTGAAATACGTTTTGCTGATGTTACCAGTCAAATAGATCCAACAACCGTTTCATTTTCCACACCTAATAATCCAGGTGTGGCTACTGTATTAGATCAAAATTATCAATTTGATATAGTAAGTACTCAAAAATTATTAGAAAAGTATGTGGGGCAACAAGTGATAGTTGAGCAAACTTCGGGTGGTAAAAATAAAACCATTAAGGGTAAGTTGCTAGGTACAAATGGTGGGATTATTGTGCAAGAATCTAATGGTTCTGTCATTACATTAAGAAGTTATGATAGTGTGGCATTTCCATCATTGCCTGGTGGTTTGTTGACCAAACCTACATTGCTGTGGCTGTTAAAGGGTAAAAAATCAGGTGAAGAATTGGCACGTGTTACTTATCAAACAAAAGGCATGACATGGTGGGCAGATTATAATTTAACTTTAAAGGAAGCAGGTGGTAAATGTCATATGGATTTATCATCATGGGTCAGTTTACTTAATCAAGCAGGCAGTTCATTTGAAAATACAAAGTTAAAACTGATTGCTGGAGATGTTCACCGTGCAGAGCCAAACAATGCTCCTGGTAGACGCATGGTAAAGTCTATGAGTATGAATATGATGGCTGAGGACAACAATGGGTTTCAGGAAAAATCATTGTTTGAATACCATTTATACACACTGCCTAGACGCATCAATTTACCCAATAACTCGACCAAACAGATTGAATTGTTTTCATCAGCTAATAATGTAGAATGTTCAAAGGATTTAGTCTTTAATGGTTCACAAATATTTAACCACCATTATTATAGCCCGATTCAAGACAGAAATTATATGCGCAGTGCAAAACCTAAAGTAAAGGCTTATCTTAGTTTTAAGAATTCAAAGGATAAAGGATTGGGTATGCCGTTGCCAGCTGGTCGTATACGTGTCAGTCAAATGGATGATACTGATAACTCATTGGAGTTTATTGGTGAAGACATCATCGATCACACACCACGGAATGAAACCATTAGTATAGAACTTGGAAATTCTTTCGACGTGGTGGGTGAACGTAAACAAACCAATATAATAGTTGAGAAATATGCCATAACTGAAACATTTGAAATCACATTGCGCAATCAAAAAGAAACATCTACAAAATTAAAAGTCATAGAGCCTCTTTATCGTTGGAGCAACTGGAAAATAGAAAAATCTTCTGAAAAATACAGCAAACAAAATTCAAGCACAATAGAATTTAATGTTAATTTGAAACCAGAAGAAGAAAAGGTGATAACCTACACCGTACATTATTGGTGGAAATAAAATCAAAACCAACTCTCAAATCTACAAAATCTAATTCGGGTCAGAGTAAAGCAATGCATTACTTTACTCTGACCCGAATTAGAAGTAAGTAAGTATGACTTGTCCATTATGTTTAAGTAATAATATTCAACCCTATTATCATGATAAAAATAGAGATTATTGGCAATGTCAACATTGTCAATTGGTGTTTGTCAGCACAAAACAACGTTTAAGCGTTCAGGCAGAGAAAGCCATATATGACCAACATCAAAATAGTCCTGAAGACTCAGGTTATCGTTGGTTTTTGAATAAATTATTGATTCCTTTAATGCAAAAGCTAGAGTCAAACTCTATGGGTTTAGACTTTGGCAGTGGTCCAGGGCCAACTCTATCAATTATAATGGCAGAACACGGCTACCAAATGGTTGATTTCGATATTTTTTACGCCAATCACCCAGAATTATTAAATTACAAGTATGATTTTATTACTTGCACAGAAGTTATTGAGCACCTTTATCACCCACATCAGGAATTGATTAGAATTTCAAATATGTTAAAACCAAAGGGATTACTTGGAATAATGACTAAACGGTTAATAAATAAAGATAAATTTAAAACCTGGCATTACAAAAATGATCCAACTCATGTGTGTTTTTATAGTGATTATACAATGGAATATATTGCTCATCAATGGAATTATGAATTGGAAATTATTAACTCAGATACAGTAATTATGCAATTAAGATAAAGGATGTTAATGGCTAATATTTTATGGTTATTTTAGATGTTGTAATCGTGCTATAATTATATTTTTTATAATGAGATTGTTGTATTTGGCTTATGAAAAAGATATGTGTGTTGGTTCTCTGTATTTTAAGTCTTTGTTGTCCATCAATTCAAGCCATGGATAAAGATACCATGCAAGATTTGATAGTAGGTAATTATTTTCTTATTGGAAAAAGTATAGGTAATAAAAATACCTATTATGGAGAAGTAACGATTGAAAATACGGACTCCGGATTACAAGTCACAAGAACCATTAATGGTAATAGCATAAAAGCTAAAGCTACTATTGAACAGACTACAGGAGACAAAGTGTTAGTTCTGAGAATCAGATTTACAGAAAACAAAATTCATCATGAAGCAAACTGTTTGATTAATAGTGATTTGGATAATTATGCCCGTTTAACCTGTCATTTGTATTGGTCTTCAACCAATACCACTGACCCTGGTTTGGAAGCCTTGTTTATTAAGCACAGCTTATGAAAAAAGTAGTCATTATAATATTAGTTATGCTTTTATTTAAGGTGGTTTTCCTTGGTGATAATTCAGTATCGCTTGGTCCAGGAGTGTTTGCACCAGATGAGCCTTTGCAACATCAAGACATTTCTAGCAGAAGTTTTTCTTACAACGACTTTACCATTACGCCTTTAAAAAAGTTTAAAATTAAAGCCAAAGTCCTATCGGTTGAATATTACAGTTCTGGTAGGGAAGCCGACTTGTCACCCATTGATTTAGCACTTGGTTGGGGACGAATGTCGGATGAAGTGGTATTAAAAGAAATTGATATTTCTCAATCTGGACGCTGGTATCGTTGGTATACTGAAACCATGCCTATCCCAAGAAGAGAAATCGAAACCCACAGTGCCAATATGCATTTGGTACCAGCCAATGAATCTATCTATGATTTAATGGAACAAACGCGTATCGGTGACATTGTAGAATTCAGTGGCAGTTTAATACAAGCCGAAGCAACTAATCAATGGCTTTGGAAAAGTTCGCTTACCCGTGAAGATGTTGGTGCTAATGCCTGTGAATTAATCTGGGTAGATAACTTTATGATTCATAAATTTTAATTGGTCATCAGTCTAAGTTGAAAAAACAAGCCTTATTAATAGAGAGTTTTGCATAACTATGCGGAGAAAGAAAAAATAGAGAAAATTTGTCAAATTGAATCAAAATTTGCGTGTAATAGCTTGCTATTGCCAATAATTTTGGTGAAAAGTTGATGAATTTAAT
>Ga0256845_1001493_pt1 | contig 18704 bp, 19 predicted proteins | sample RiftiametaG_FD_189101 | JGI IMG/M metagenome (GOLD analysis project Ga0256845, IMG submission 189101) | Tube worm associated microbial communities from hydrothermal vent at the East Pacific Rise, Pacific Ocean - Riftia | ecosystem: Host-associated > Annelida > Integument > Unclassified ...
CCTCGTTATTCTGTTTCTAAAATGGCATTTAATATTGCTAACGATTCTTCTAAGATTTCGTTTGGCGCTTGTTCAATTTTTTTAGCTTTTCTAGCTTTCAAATCGACCATTCTTATACCGCTTAATAGTACAACGCCTTGAGTTTTAGAGCCGCACCCCATTAAATTCACAGTAAAACCTTGGAATCTAGCAAAGTCAGCACCTTGCGAAATGGGGGCTATTAGCGTTACTCCAAGACGGTTAAACGCTTTGGGCGAAAGAACTAAACAAGGTCTAAAATCCCCTTTTAATTCTTTTCCTTGAACTGGATTTAAGCAAACTCGTACAATATCACCCTTGTTAAATATAGCCATTACAGTTCGTCACCAACGGGATGAACGCCATCCCACTCACTAATGGCTTTAGGCATTGGAGCTGAATCATCACATTTTTCAAGTAACGAGCTTAGGGTGTATTTTTTCTTTTTAGAAACAGGTTCAAGCACAAGCTTACCTTTCACCACATCACCTTCAAAAAACGCATCTACACCACCAGTATTAAGTTGTTGCAATAATGGGGCAGGAATTACAATCCCTCTTGAGTTTCCAATTTTTCTTAATGAAAAAAGCATTTAAAAGCACCTCTGTAATAACAATGTTTTCACTATACCACAGTGAAAACACGTGTCAACAATGTGGCTACACTATTTTAACTTTCCCAGGCTTGCATAACAAGTTTGCGTTTTTCTTTCCCAACGGCTTGCAAATAAATTTCAGTTGTTTTCGTTTCTGTATGCCCCATTAAATCTCGCAAAATATTTAATGGCATAGGCTTATCACCGGCAAGCATGGCAATTCCAAATCCATGGCGAAGCCCTTTTCCAGTAGCCTGTAAACCAACCACATTAGCCCTATCCATTACTTTTTTGATATACCGCCATGCTGTAGTACGGCTCATGCTCCATAAAGGTTTTTTATTGTCGCTCTTATTTTTCATTCTTTTTCTTAAATGAAATATTAAATCTAGTTCATCAATTACCGAGTCTGGTACAGGAATATGACGGTATTTAGGCTTTTTAACATTCCCGCTAGAGTCATGCTTTCGCTTTTTGATTGTTCTTAATACAATCTCTTGGTCTTTAAGTAAAACTCGCTCACCTGTAAGTCCTAAAGCTTCTGTTGGTCTGCAACCAGTAAAATGAAGTAAGGTACAAAACGCTCTTATTTCTGGTTCTTCTTCTTTTGCTGATTCCAGAGGTCACGGTAGGAATGGTCAGTAATGACCATTCCTACCGTGACCAAATAACATTAGTATCTAGAACAATCATTCTTCAAATTCAACGGATTGTCTATTAGAACTGCGAGCGGGTAATTCAAGCTCTTCTCCATTTTTTTCGCCAAAATATTCAGTAGCCGTTTCCATAATTTGTGGCACTTTAATATCTCCTCGTTAGAAGCTTTTTGTAAAACACGCCTCACATACTTTTCTAAAGACACACCCGATTTAGCGACTTTAACTCTTAATGCCTCTTTTGTTTGGTCTGGTAAATTTCTTACTGTTAGTACAGCCATGTAACACCTCCACAATAACACCTTCAACGCTCTCATTGTAGTCAATTTTTGATTGCGTTGGGTGAAACTTCATAATCCCTAACATCATTCAAGTTTTTAAAAACACTCTCTCCCCAACCAAGATTAACTGATTGCCCCCCAACTTCCTCAATGTAAGTTTTAACCCTTCTTTCCCCTCTTCCGACAAAATCAGTCAATGAGTCATAACAAGATATGTGGAGTAATAGATGTAAATAATGCTGTCTCTCATTTGAAACAAGGTAAAAAGTTTTTGTCTCACTTGTGTTAATATTTTTTGGATTCAAGCTCTCAAGTAGTTGATCGATTGTATTGAAAGGTAAATGTGGTGTGTCAATCGGTTGAATATATAACCAGTCGGTTTGACAATTTTTTAATCCATTTAATATCCCTTGTAATGGGCCATCAAAGCTTATTACTTTCTCATCTATGACCACCTTCTCATCTGAGTTAGTCATATCTTGATAAACGGGAAAACCGTAAGACCGATAAATATCCAAGTTACGATTAGCTGATATGGCTAAAGCTGAAACTTGAGGCTTCAGAAAAGCTAATTGATGCTCAATTAACGGTTTATTACATCCCTCAGCTTTTAAAAGCCCTTTATCTTCCCCGCCCACACGTCTAGCTGCACCGCCACAAAGAATAAGCCCTGACAGGTTTGATTTTTCAATTTTAGCGTTTAGCTCTTTCAAAATACTTGGCTCAGTTTTATTAGTCGTGATTTAGATCAACTTGATTGAGTGAAATCTTTCGTAATATCGGTAAACATTCGATTTTGCTCATATTGCATCATCCTTTTTGGAATAATGCTACTAACGGATATTACTATGAAGCCTTTAAGTAATGAAACTAAAACTAAAGAGGAGAATCAAACTCTTGAAAATAATCTCGAGTTTTTGAGTCCATACTTTCTTGGTGCCTATGGCGAAAATAACGATATTTTAGAAAAACTATTGTTAGAACTTGTACGAGACCATATCTACTGGCGTCGGAATTACCACCCGGAAGATAAACCACCGATTACTCCACAAATGATTAACGGAGAATCTTATCAAAATTCAATGGCAAAAATACGTGGTGAACTCCACTCTTTAACTGCTAAATTAAAACGTTCTGTTCCATTTTATAACCCTCGCTACATCGGTCATATGGCATCCGATTTGATGATGCCTGCGTTGTTAGCACAGCTAGTAACCTGTTTTTACAATCCCAATAATATTACAGGCGAGTCAGGCCCTGTAACTTTAAAAATGGAATTAGAGGTCGGTCAGCAATTTGCTCGTATGTTCGGATTCAATACTGACACGAATAAATCACCCTGTGCTTGGGGACATTTAACAAGCGGTGGTACTAATGCTAACTATGAAAGCCTTTGGAATTTTAGAGCAGCAAAACTTTATCCTATTGCAGTTAAGAACACACTAAAGAAACTCAATTTGGAAATTGATTTGAGTGAACAAAGTGATGACTACAAAAATTTTAGTGATTACAGTTTATGGGAGTTGGCAAATTTTAGCATTGATCAAGTAATTGAAATACTCATCGCGATCCCCCGTTTAATCAGAGCAAAATACGGTAAAGATAAGTTAAATGAATATAAAATTGAAGTCGAGAAGAATCGAATAGAATATTTAGGTCAAGCACTATTTTACGCAGAAAACTGGCAATTAAAACCGCCAGTTGTTCTTGTACCCGCAACAGCACATTATTCTTGGGAAAAAGCAATGCGCGTACTCGGTTTTGGTGCATCCTCGCTAATAAAAGTGCCATTAAATAGTGCTATGCGAATGGATGAAAATGAACTAAAAAGAATACTATGTAATTTAAAATCGCAGAATGTACCTGTATTAGCCGTCGTTGGTGTTTTGGGTACAACAGAATATGGCACGATCGATCCAATAGACTCAATTGTTGAATTACGAAAAAAATGTATCAAAGAAGGTATCAATTATTATATTCACGTTGACGCAGCTTGGGGTGGTTACCTTACCAGTCTATTCAGAGATGAAAACGATCAATTCTTGCCATTATCAGAAATAAAACAACACTTAAAATATTTTCCATCTGAGAAAATTTACAATTGCTTTGCAGCGCTTGCTGAAGTTGATAGTGTGACTATCGATCCACATAAGCAAGGTTATTTACCATTTGGAACCGGCGGATTTATCGCAAAAAATAGAGAGATTGTTAGGCTGTTAAGTACCGATGCCGACTATGTATTTTCACAAATAGAAGAGCCTGATTTTATGCAAATCGGTCAGTATATTCTTGAAGGTTCTAAACCTGGTTCTAATGCAGCTGCAGTATATGTCGCCCATGCAGTACTACCGCTGAATAGTAAAAATTTTGGAAGAGTGATAAGGCAAACAGTCCGATCTGCTGAGTATTTTTTTGATCAACTAAAAATGTTAAAGAAAAAACTAAAAGATAAAGTATATTTAACTGTACCTTTTGAACCTGATAGTAATTTAGTCACCATAGCCATCAATCCAAATGGTAACCAAAATTTAGCGGTAATGAATCAATTTGCAGAGCAAGTCTATCAAGAGTTAACTCATGACCCTAAATCGCCTATTCAAACCAAAGAGTTTTTAGGTTCCAAGACTCAGCTTTCGATTAAAAATCTAACAAAACCTGAACAAACTGAATTATTCAAAAAATTACATTTGTTTGATAAAAACAGCAGTACGGAAAGGGGTAATAAAATATTTATTCTTAGACATACATTAATGAACCCGTGGTTGAGTGCAGAAAATGATGGACTCAATTACATCGATCAATACTGTATTTATTTAGAAAAAATATTATTGGACGTGGCTACCAAATATAGTGACTAGTTAGAGCTAGAGCTAAGTACTTGTAAAGAAGACATAAGAGTTAATGATGACATGAAGTTCCTGCTAGTTGACTCAAGCCGTCTTTGTCGAGAATATTGAGGTAGCGATCTTTCATATTAATTAAATCTTTCTTTTGTAATCTAGTAATTAACCGACTAACAGTTTCTACGGCGAGCCCTAAATAATTACCAATATCACCACGGGTCATCGATAAAATAAACTCATTATCGGAAAGACCTCGTCGCTTATATCGAGCTGATAAATTCATAACAAAAGCAGCAAAGCGTTCGTCCGCATTCTTTTTATTTAATAACATCATCAATTCTTGCTCATCCCTAATTTCACCACTCAGCACTCTAAAAAGCTGACTTTGCAATCCGGGTAAATCTCTCGATAATACTTCTAGCTTATCAAAAGGAATGGAACAAACTAGAGAGGTTTCTAGGGCTTTTGCAAAGCTAGGGTAGCTTTCTGTGCTGACAGCATTTAAACCAACCATTTCACCGGGCAAATGAAAACCCGTTAGTTGCTCAGTTCCATCAGAAGAGATTGTATAAGACTTTAAACTTCCAGATCGAATGGCGTGAATGGCATCAAATGACTCACCAGCCTTGAAAAGATACTCGCCTTTTTTAAGTACTTTCTTTCTCTGCACAATATTTTCTAGGTGAACTATTTCTGATTCTGCCAACATAACAGGCAAACATAGCCTTTTAATACTGCAAGTTTGACATTTAATTTGGCTATCAAATATTGGCTTAGAACTTATTGTATTTAATTGAGGCACATTGGACACGCATGTCAGTATTTGATACACGTAATTATAGCTTTAAAGTTAACTGTTTTGAAGCTGATTTATAACTTACAGGTAATTTATATCAATTGTCGAATATTGTTAATTTAAATTACTTTCGAAAAACTATTAATTAAATGTAGTTCATTCATATAAGCATCAAAGACCATACAAATATTACGGATTAATAATCGACCTTTATTAGTTACTTTAATTTTTTTATCATTAATTTTGATCAGTTCATCTTCAACGAAAGGTTTAAGTGCCAAAAATTCGGTTTGGAAATACTGCTTAAAATTAATTTTAAACGACTTTTCTATATCATCAATCTCTAGTTCAAAATGACATATCAAAGCAAAAATTACCGCTTTTCGCACTCTATCATCATCTCCAACACCGGCTCCACGCCAAGTGGGAATACTATCATTATCTATCGCTTCATAATAAGACTCAACATCTTTGACATTCTGATGATAGTGACCATTGATACTGCCAATTGAAGATACTCCTATACCGATTAAATCATACTCTTCGTGCGTTGTGTAGCCTTGGAAATTACGATGCAATTTTCCCTCTTGCTGAGCAATTGCTAGTTCATCAGTCGGCTTAGCAAAATGATCCATTCCGATATACAAGTATCCATGTGCTTGTAGCTTTTTGATTATGGTTTGAAAAATGGAGAGTTTTTCTGAAGCTGAAGGTAAGTCTTCACCACTAATCCGTCTTTGTGGCTTAAACCGGTGTGGTAAATGTGCGTAGTTAAACACGGATATTCTATCAGGAGATATATCCAGTACTTTATTGATAGTATCTTCGAACGTTTGGTGTGTTTGAAATGGTAAACCATAAATGAGATCTAGGTTGATTGATTTAAAACCTTGTAAACGGGCTTCTACCAACATATCGTAAGTTAATTCAAAGGACTGTATTCGGTTAACTGCTTTTTGAACTTTTTCATTAAAATCTTGAACGCCAATACTCATGCGATTAAATCCTAACTTGGCTAGCTTTTTAACATCTTCAATGGGTATAGCCCGTGGGTCAACCTCTATTGATATTTCTGTTGAGTCTTCATCTGGAACATAAAAACAAATTCGCACTTGTTTCATAATTTGAGTAATTTGCTCAATCGTCAAATAAGTCGGCGTTCCTCCACCCCAATGAATTTGTCTGAGCGGATTTTGCTTTCGCTCCGGCATTTTTTCTGCGACTAATTTAATTTCTTTGAGTAAGTACTCAACATATTGATCTGACTTTGTTCGGTGTTTAGTAATAATTTTATTACAAGCACAGTAGTAGCAAATATTTTGACAAAAAGGGATATGGATATAAAGGGATAAAGATTTTCCATCAGGCAACTGTTTTAACGAATCGGCATAATCTTGACTTGTATATTGTTCGTTAAACTCTAATGCCGTTGGATAAGATGTATATCGAGGCCCTGAAATATTATATTTATCTAGTACCTCAGTGTCTAACTCAATAGTAACTAACTCATTAGCACTTAAGACTGTTTCGTTCGTATTTTTTGAACACATAGTTTGAATTCGTTGATGTCATATAGACAGCTAGAATATCAAAGCCACTGATTCAGTTAATGATCTGAATCAATCTCTTTTTATTTAATCTTCAGGACTGTCTTTAACACGGCATTCAATGGTTTTAGATTTTCCTAACAACCACTGAGACATTTCATCTCTAAAGTTGGGCATTTGGACTTCTTTCGGTGAAAGTAACGGATGTACATCAAATTCAACGTCCCCCCTTAAAATCAAACAACTAACCATTGAACCGGGAGCGGCTACTCCTGAGATAAGTACAGGAAGAATATCACAACCTGTTAATTTACTCAGACGCATAATTCCTGGCTTTATAATTTCCCTCGGAGTCTTTTTTGAATGAATACCGCCTTGTGGAAATATAGCAACTATTTCGCCTTTTTCTATTGCTCTTATTGCACTTCTAAATGCGCCTTCTACTCTCCCTCCTCTATCGACAGGAATACAACCAGCAGCTTTAAACAATCGGTTTAGAATTGGTTTTTCATATTCTTCTTTTGCAATCATAAAGCGGATCGGACGGTCAGTTGCCGCGACTAATAATAATGGATCGAGCGCCGAAATATGATTAGAGGCTAATAATATTTTTTTATCCTTTGGAATATCAATTTTATAATCCCATTGCCGATGATATCTTTGGCAATAAAATCGTACCAGTCCATCTAATATATTGGTCAGTGGATGCCCCCAATCGGTATTGTTATATTGTCGACCAATATAAATTGTCAATATAATAAAGTTGATGACCAATATAATCATGATCACTAGAATGATAACGATGATTTTATCCATTTTATGTTTTACTCATTTTTTTATTTTCGATCCAAACTAAACTTGCCATGCGTCCTGTTTCGCCATCTCTCCGGTACGAATAAAAACGTTCAGAATCATCAAAGCTACAAAGACCACCGCCATAGGCTTTAATATTCAAACATGATAACTTTTGACGTGCAATAAAAGATAAATCAGCCATGTAATATTCTGGTTTATGACAAACAAAAGCTGCGGCATATCCGTTGTCAACAGTCAAAAATGCAGTTCTTACTTCACTCCCAACTTCAAAATATTTTTGACTAATTGCAGGACCTAACCAAGCTATCAAGTCACAAGTATCTCCGTCGTACTTTGCAATAGTGGATTCAACTATTCCATTGCATAGTCCTCTCCATCCGGCATGAATAGCAGAAACCCATGTGCCGGCTTTATTAGTTAATAGAATAGGTAAACAATCAGCAGTCATTACAATGCAAGGTAGATCTATTTGTTTAGTATAGCTTGCATCGGCTTTAATAGGAGCCATTGATTGCGAATAATTTGAGAGATAATTACTATCAGAATAATTGTGAATATTTTTAGGTTCAATTAACTCTGTTGACTCAATGCCATGTACTTGTTCAATCCATTGTGGGCTATTTTTTAAATGCAGATCTTTTTCTAATTGAACTCTATTCGCAATAACACTCTGAATATCATCATTAACATGATCAGCAATATTAAAAGAATCAAAATGATTTTCATTTTTTCCTTTTCTTGTAGAAACCGCAGATTTTATCCAATCAGGTGCTGGCCAGTTGGGGATTAAATATTCATCATTACAAACAAGTAAACTATTTTCTAAAATTCCGGACATTGAGCTATTGTTCAACTTTTAATTGATCAATTAAGTTTTGAAGGTCTTCTGGAATGTCAGTATGCCAACTAACAAACTCACCAGTTGATGGGTGGATTAACCCAAGAGTTTCGGCATGTAAAGCCTGTCTTCTGAATTTATCAAATAACTGTTCAAGCTCTTTTGACATATTTCTTGGCCTTAAATTTCTTGGTAGATATAAAGGATCGCCAACTAACGGATGATGAATATGGGATAAATGAACCCTTATTTGGTGTGTTCTACCTGTCTCTAATTGAACCCTTAATAATGTGAAATGTTCAAATTTTTCTGAAATACGAAAATGAGTGATTGCTTCTTTACTTCGTGAGCTGTTTACGATTAAATCACCAAACTCATCCACTCTATCATCTTCAATAACCGCCATTTTTTTTCGTTGCTGAGGATGACGTCCAATAGGTAAATCAATGGTATCTCCAGCAACTAAAGTATGATGGACTAAAGCAATATATTCTCTCTTAAATGCTCGATCTTGTAACTGCCCTACTAGATTGTAATGTGCTTCAGGCGTTTTGGCGACGACTAATAAGCCTGTCGTGTCCTTATCTAAACGGTGAACAATTCCTGCTCTTGGTAATTTCCTTAATTCTGGATAACGGTATAAAAGCCCGTTGACCAACGTATCTTGCCGATGACCAGGAGCAGGATGAACCACCAGCCCCGCACGTTTGTTGACGATAATTAGATGCTCATCTTCATAGTGAACGCTGAACTCAATCTCTTCAGCAGACCATTCTCCTTTTGACTCATTTTTAGGAACTACAGACAAGGTTTCATTCCCAGATAGTTTATGTTTTGGTTTAACAATAACTTCGCTATTTATTTTTACCTGACCTGCTTTAATCCACGATTGAATCCGCGAACGAGAAATATCGGGATAAAAATCGACTAATGCTAAATCTAAACGCACACCATAACTACTTTCATCTAAATTAAATATTTCACTTTCTACTAACTCCTTTTCTAAGATCTCACTTTCACACATATCAGTATTTTGAATTAATTCGATATCTTCATTATTTTCGGAACTTTTTGTCACTTTACGAGCCTTATCTGTTGGTTAGCCTAGCGGTATTTAATTGCCTGAGGTAAAATATCCGCCGTTTTAGACTAAATACTATTCCCAAATTAGACGCAACTTATTTTAATAATATGCTTAAAACCGAATTTAACCACTTTTTTGGGTTAAATTCGTTAATAATTGGGATCTATTTTAACTGCTTTGAGTTTCTATGAGAATGATTAAAAAATTTAGCCTGTTGGTATTTATAACTTTATTTGTTGCATCTTGTTCTGATGACAATAGTCAATCATCTGAGGCGATTAAAATAAATAATGCTTTTAAACTCTATGAAAAAGCACAATATTCAATGCATTCAGGTAATTACCGCAGTGCTGTGGAATATTTAGAGCGCCTCGATGGCTTGTATCCATTCGGTGCCTATTCTCATCAAGCACAATTAAACCTTATCTATTCTTATTATAAATTAAGTGATTTTGGATCTGGTATAGCATCTGCCGATCGCTTTATTAGACAAAACCCTCGCCATAAAGATCTCGATTATGCCTATTACATGAAAGGTTTAATTAATTATTCTACTGAAACGGGGTTTGGTAAAGAATTATTTTCAGCTCCAATAGAAGAGCGAGATGCCGGAGCAACAAGGCAAGCTTTTGATGACTTTGCTGAATTAGTTCGATTATTCCCCAATAGTAAATATGCAAAAGATTCAAGGCAAAGAATGCTTCATCTTAGAAATCGATTAGCTAAATACGAGCTACACGTTGCAAACTATTATATGAAACGAGAAGCTTACTTAGCCGCAGCAAATCGTGCTAAGTATGTTGTTGATCACTATCCTAAAACGCCATCAGTTCCCCATGCATTAGATATGATGCAAATTGCCTATAACTTATTGGATTTACCAGAATTGGCCGAAAATAGTCGACGAGTATTACTTTTAAATTACCCTAACTATAAAGGTTAGGGAGAAAAATTAGGAAATCATTTTCATCGACAAAGTTAAAGCGTTAAATAACAAACTCAATAAAAGGCTCTTATTCTATTAAATAGCCGCCTCATTTTCATCTCCAGTACGTATTCGAATCACTTTATCCACATCAGATATAAAGATTTTTCCATCGCCAATTTTACCAGTCTTAGCCACATCCATAATCGTATCGACACAAATATCCAGAATATCGTCCGAGATAATAATTTCTAATTTGATTTTTGGTAAAAAATCTACCATGTATTCAGCACCACGGTATAACTCTGTATGTCCTTTTTGACGTCCAAACCCCTTCACTTCGGTCACTGTCATACCGGTAATACCAGCTTCACTAAGGGATTCTCTCACATCGTCTAGTTTAAAAGGTTTTATAATGGCTTCTATTTTTTTCATAGCAGAGTAATTAGTTCTCAAAATTGTATATGGTGTTACTATCATATCCTATTGATCGCCAATAACAAAAGCCCCTATAACTAGCAAATATCCTTTATCATTGATTGATGAAGATCTACCTATTCAGTAGTCGAGAAAAGAATTTCCAAAGAATAACTTTATTAATTAGACTATAATTCTATTAAAATCAATAACATCTAGTCTTTTTCTAACTAACCTGGTGCCTAACCTAAGTTCAATTATTTAGTATATAAAATAAAGGTAAGAACAAAAAATGGATCAAGAACAGATAAAATTAAAAATCATAGATGAAATGAAGGTTCAACCAAAAATTAAGGTTGAATTAGAAATCAGGCAAAGATTAGATTTTATGAGAAAAATTTTAGTTAACTCTGGTTTACAATCTTTAGTTCTAGGGATTAGTGGTGGAATTGATTCAACTACACTTGGCAGACTTGCTCAAATAATGATTGACGAACTCAATAATGAGAATACATCGTCTAATCTCTCATTAAATTACCAATTTATTGCTATTAGATTACCATATGGCTCACAAGCTGATGAACAAGATGCACAAATAGCGCTTGATTTTATTGAACCGTCTGTAAGACTTTGTATCAATATCAAACCGAGTGTTAACGCTATGGAAAATGAATCACTCAATGCACTTTGTGATGTAAGTGACACTGGTATTAATGAAGAAATATCTGACTTTTCTGACTTTGTTAAAGGCAATCTAAAAGCAAGAGCCAGAATGATCGCTCAATATCAAATTGCGGGGCTGAAAAAAGGCTTAGTTTTAGGGACGGATCATTCTGCAGAGAATATCACTGGATTTTTTACAAAATGGGGTGATGGTGCTTGTGATCTTGCACCTCTATTTGGTCTGAGTAAACGACAAATTAAACAAATCGCAACACATTTGGGCGCACCCTCACTTTTGATTAACAAAACTCCAACAGCCGATTTAGAGTGTTTATCACCATCAAAAAGTGATGAATCTGTTCTGGGAGTAAGCTATCAACAAATAGATGACTTTTTAGAAGGTAAATCAACAGATGCAAATGCTGATAAACATATCATAGCTCTCTACCAAAAAACTCAGCACAAACGTCATGCGATTCCGACCATTTACTAATTCAATGTTCTTGTGATCGACTTTAAGAGTCAACAGTAACCTATGTCACTAAATTCATCATCCACTTTTACACATTCTAATAATGAAGAAAAAATAAGTCAGGAGTTTCCTGTTTATTCTTCATTTGGAACAAGAGATATTTTTTCTTGGCGCGCTTTACGGCTTTTTACTCTTTACCGCATCACTTTCACAATCGCTTTGATCTTTTTGACTCAGATTGATCTTGATAATCCATTTTTAGGTGGTTTTTTACCTCAATTATTTTTACAAACAACATTGCTGTATATGTTATTTGCCTTAGTTTTTTTCTTTGTGTCTTTTTATCGACAATTATTTACACTACAACTACACTCTCAAGTTCTACTCGACATTATATTCCTCACTGTTTTAATGCATGCTAGTGGTGGTATTGCTAGCGGCTTGGGAATGTTGATTGCCATTAGCACTATTAGTGCTAGCATCATGATTAGTACACCTACTAGTTTAGGCTATTCGGTTCTCGCTTGCTTAGCTATCCTCATTGAAGAAAGCTACTCATCATATTTCATAACTGATTCACAAAGAAACTTTACTCAAATCGGTTTTTTATCGGTCACTTTTTTAGGTACAGGATTAATGGGATATTATTTATCTCGAAAAATTAGAGAAAGTGAGATCAAGGCGGAGGCATCGGTTAGAGGTCTTGAAAATATGGAACTTTTAAATGAAAAAATTATTGAACATATGTCAACTGGTGTGATGGTCATCGATAGCTTTCAAAATATACGCCTATTAAACCGAAGTGCTTGGGCGCATTTGGGTATGCCCGAATCCTACCAAAGTCGCCGGTTGGAAAAAGTATCTACTCCACTAGCTAGACAGCTAAATTTATGGCGTAGAAAAAAACACTACCGTGCAAAAGTATTTAGAAATACAGCAACTGGACCTAGCTTAATTCCGAGCTTTTCTAAAATAGGTGATACAAAAGAAAACTCTATAATATTTTTAGATGATACATCCACACTCAATCAACGTGCACAAAATTTAAAACTTGCATCACTTGGTCGGTTAACGGCATCTATAGCTCACGAAATTCGCAACCCTTTAGGCGCACTTAGTCATGCAGCGCAGTTAGCTAGAGAAGGAGAAAATATGGATTCCGGTAGCATTGAGCTAATTGATATCATTGAAAAAAATGCGTCAAGAGTGAATGAAATAATCGAAAATATTATGCAGTTATCAATAAAAAAAATAGGGCAAATAAAAGAGATTAACCTTACTAAATATCTCTATAAATTGAAGGATGATTATTTAATGGCAAAAAGTAGCAATTTAGAAATTGACCTTCGAATCGAGTCTAAAGATTTAATAGTCTACTTTAATGAATCACAGCTTAACCAAATCATCAATAATTTATTAGACAACGGTTTAAGACATAGCCACCTTAATACGGGTCGTTCATTTGTTTATATAACGGTTGGGGTTGAACCAAATGATCGCACACCTTTTTTGGATATCATTGATATTGGTGAAGGAATTAGCCCCGAAAAAGCTGAAAAAATTTTTGAGCCTTTTTATACAACCTCAAGAAGTGGTACTGGCCTAGGTCTTTATCTATCTCGTGAGTTGTGTGATGCAAATAAAGCAAGATTGGACTATCTACCCTTGACCTCTGGCGGCTCCTGTTTCAGAATAAGTTTCAGTGTTTCACAAAAAACGTTATAAAGTAAAAAACTCTTATGAATAAAAATCAAGCCACAGCATTAATAGTCGATGATGAACCTGATATTTTACAACTGTTAGGGATCACTTTATCTCGAATGGATATTTTAACCTGTAAGGCTGCTACAATTTCAGAAGCTAAAAATTTGTTGGCTACAAACAGTTTTGATTTTTGCCTAACGGATATGCGACTACCGGATGGTAATGGGATTGATTTAATTAAACACATTCAAAACCTATTCCCAAATTTACCCGTCGCATTAATTACTGCCCATGGAAATATGGATACAGCGGTTGAAGCTATGAAGGCTGGCGCATTTGATTTTTTATCTAAACCTGTCAACCTTGTCGCATTGCGTAACTTGATTTCTAACGCTATTAAATTGAATCAAATTAAAAATAAAGATTCTGAGATTGAGATTTTATCAAATTATATTGAAAATTCGATATCGCTCCCCTTCTCAGCTCCTAGCTTATCCAATGCTAACTTACCTGAGTTAAGTTTACCTCAATCAAAATTACCGAATTCTAATATCTCTCAAGAACTAATAAAAACTACTAGCCAAAAGAAACAGCTAATTGGAAGTTCACCTGCTATGCTTTCACTCAAAAAAATGATTTTAAAGTTAGCCCGTAGTCAAGCCCCTGTTTTAATTAACGGTGAATCTGGAACTGGCAAAGAATTAGTTGCTAGATTAATTCATCATAAAGGACCGAGAGTAAAACAACCTTTTGTTCCAGTAAATTGTGGAGCAATTCCATCAGAATTAATGGAAAGTGAATTTTTTGGACATTTAAAAGGCAGCTTTACAGGTGCTATTAAGGATAAAAAAGGGCTATTTCAAATAGCCAATGGTGGAACTCTTTTTTTAGATGAGATTGCGGAATTACCGATCCCTATGCAAGTAAAATTATTAAGAGCTATACAGGAAAAAGCAATAAGACCGGTTGGCTCTGAACTGGAAATCCCTGTAGATACTAGAATATTAAGCGCTAGCCACCAAGATTTATCTTTGCAAGTTGAACAAGGACATTTTAGACAAGATCTTTATTATCGTATTAATGTTATTGAACTAAAAGTACCTTCATTAATAGATCGTAAAGAAGATATCCCACAACTAGTAGAATATTTATTTAAGAAAATAACAGCTCCTAATGTATCGTCAGATCACATTCACTTAACTGCAGAAGCTTTAAACGGGTTAATAAATTATCCTTTCCCTGGCAATATAAGAGAATTAGAGAATATTCTTGAACGGGCGGTTACACTAAGCGACGATCAGAATATTTCTCTCGATGACTTAAATTTACCAAGCTTGCCTCATTCACAAAAAGTTATACTACAATCAGAAAGTTTAGGCAGAGGTGATATGCCTTTAGAAAAATATTTAAATATGCAAGAGTCTAAAGAAATTTTATTCGCTCTACAAGAAGCCAAAGGAAATAAAACACAAGCAGCAAAAGCATTAGGTATCAGCTTTAGAGCGATGAGATATAAACTGGACAAACTAGGCTCAAAATAAATATCGAAAGGACAATATCTCACATTCCGCCAAGTCTTTTTATCACTGTAGACAACGTATTTTCCCTTTTCATATACAGAATTGTCTTATTTCCTCTCTATAATCAATATTGTAGAATTCTCCCGAATTGAGTTTCAGGATGAACTGAATATAAATCATTATAAGTTAGGGAGAACAACATGATAGAAGAATCAAACAAAATACATACAGTAACGACTTTTAATCCAATTACTAAAACAAAACAATCAGCCTTTACGCTAATCGAATTATTAATAGCATTAGCATTAATGACAATACTATCAGGAATGGCTCTACCTTCTTTTCAGGAAATCCTTGATAACAGTAAATTGACTACACAAGTTGATGGTTTAGTTAAAATACTAAATTTTGCCCGTACAACGGCAATAAACTCTAACCAAAAAGTAACAATATGCCCGACAGATTATACCCAAACTTGCCTATCTGATTGGTCTCTTGGATATATGAGTTTCATTGATCTCAATGGCGATAGAAAACTCAATGCAAAAGAACAAGTATTATCTTTCTATAAAAATAATAACGAAAAATTGACACTCAGTTGGAAAGCTTTTGGTTTTAAAAAATCTTTACAATGGTTAGAAACGGGGATTACTAATCACCAAAATGGTAGTTTTCAATTTTGCTACAACCAAGACTCTAGTAAATCAAGAGCTCTAATAATTACAAAAGCCGGTCGCATACGTTATTCAAAAGATACTAATGGTGATAATATACATGAAAATTCTAGAGGCAAACCTTTGAATTGTTAAATAGTATTTGACACAAAAAGGTTAAGTTAAGTGCAATGGTTAGGGCTGATATATTTTAACTTTGTAGCCCTTACTTATTAATTCTTCTGCTTGTAATTGACTCATAATGCCTTTGTTACAATAAAGCAAATACATTTTATCTTTAGAAAGTAGTTCTGATGACTGAAGCTTGAAAAAAGGAATAGCCATTACACTATTTTTTGTTAACATGAGTGGTTTGGTTGCTAACTCATGGGGATGACGAATATCAATCACGATATCATCTTTTTTTGGTAAACTGACGATTTCGAGCGATTCAATATTTAAACTAGATTGATAAATTTGATCGATATTTTCAACTTTTCGATCATCAAAGGCTTTATTTAAAATATCGAAATTAAATCGACCTTCTTCTCTTTCAATTTTTTCAATCTTTGCTCGAGTTGTTGGTTTATTAGAAATAATTCCACAGTACTCAGGCATTACTGCAGCAAACTCTTCGGTACCAATTTTTCGAGATAACTCAACAATGTCAGGTTTATCCATAACAATAAGCGGGCGCATCACTAATAGATTTGATACTTTATCGATGACTGAAAGGTTAGTTAACGTTTGACTCGAAACTTGCCCGACCGCTTCTCCGGTTACAATCGCAGGTGCATTAAACTCTTCAGCGACTTTATCGGCAACCCGTAACATCATTCGCTTTAGGATCACCCCCATTTGAGATTGATCAACATTTTTTAATATTTCTGAAACCACAGGCTCAAACGGAATAGTAATAAATAATACTCGATGGGATGAAGAGTACTTTTCCCATAAATAATGTGCTACCTGTTTAACGCCAACTTCATGTGCAATTCCACCTAAGTTGAAAAAACAATAATGAGTACGAATACCTCGTTTAATCATTAAATAACTAGAAACGGTTGAATCAAACCCACCAGAAATTAAGCTCACACAAGACTCTTGTTGACCAATTGGGAATCCACCCAATCCATCATAACGTTCTTGTACTGCAAACAACTGATCGTCCTTCAATTCTAGTTGCACCAAAACTTCAGGATCTTTTAATTTAACTCCCGCAGATTGGCTATTTTGATACAAAGCACCGCCAATCTGACGCTCCATTTCTATCGATTTAAAAGGATGTACCCCAGTTCGTTTAGCTCTAAGACAAAATGTTTTATTTTCAACTTTGTCTTTGTATTGCTTCACGACTATTTGAGCAATCTCATCCATATAATTCGATACATTTGCAGATAACCGATGAGTAATCACTTTAAGAATAAATTCTATCCCCGGTGTTCTTTGAAGAATTTTAACCAACTGAGCCTCAAGATGATAATCGTCTTGTTTAAGATCAACTTCTAAGCGATCCCAAGTTCCATAAACTTGTGGTTGTTCAAGTATTGCAGATAGAACTTTTTTAAGATTTTTACGTAATTGGGAAATAAATTGTTTACGAACCGGGCGGCTCTTTACAATAATTTCTGGGAAAAGCTTTATAACGAACTTCATAGGTTGATCCAAAACAGCGCAATTATTGCCTCAAAAGACTTATTTCATTGGAAGAAACAGCCTAGAGGATATAAAAAACGCTATTCTAGCTTATCGTTGAATATAAACCCAGCCTAATTATCTATAGGCTTTAAGCTCTAATCAATCCAACAAAAAGTCCTTCTATCGCTAAATCTTCTGCAGGTAAAACAATCGGTTCATAAAAATCGTTAGCTGGCTGTAACACAGCATTTGCACCTTGCATTTCTAATCGCTTTACTGTTACTTCATCTTCTATTCTTGCAACCACTATCTCACCAACATTTGCAGTTTGAGTTTTTCTAACCGCAATCAAATCACCATCGAGAATACCTGCATCAATCATGCTGTCACCTCGAACACGTAATAAAAAGGTAGGTTTTTTACGCTGTAAAACTTCTGGAATAGTGATATAAGACTCAACATTTTCAATCGCTTCAATCGGCACACCAGCAGCAACTGAGCCTACTAGAGGTATCTCATATTCATTTTTATCTTCTACTATTCGTATACCACGAGGCTTATCAGGGTATATTTCAATCACATTCTTACGCTCTAATGCTTTAAGATGATCAGCTGCCGCTTTAGATGAGCGAACACCAATCAGTTCAGCAAGTTCCACGTGCGATGGAGCAATTCCATAATCGTTAACATAGCCTTTTAAAGCTATAAAAACTTCTTTTTGTCGATCCGTTAGTTCTTTACTCATCAATGTAACTCCTATCGTATAAATAAGCGTTTAATAAAATTGAATAAGCATAAATTGTCTATATACTCATAGAATGAGCAGGTGGCAAACAACTACTGCTTGTATGGGTAGCATTTTACGCTAATCCATCAGCAAAGTAAAGGCCAAGACTTGTCCAATGTTAGGAGTAAATTATCTGTCCTAATAATTAACACGTGACCTGTCCGGATCTATTATTACCCTATTTGGGGTAGAAATTGAACCGGACAGCCTTTCACGAGAAACTAAAACAGATGAGATTTGAAGAAGATTGACCGATTTATATTCCAATCGATACTCAGGGTGGAATGTCAGGCATTTTCATGCGTTGTTGACACGTGAAAGTAAAGGGATATTCTGCACGTTTTACTCCGATAGAGGCAGTCATTATTGGCATACCCCCGAAGCGGGTGGCAAAGTTGACAAGAGCAACCCGATCCAATTTGGTGTTGCCCTTAAACCTTTAGGAATTGAC
>Ga0256845_1001494_pt1 | contig 18685 bp, 19 predicted proteins | sample RiftiametaG_FD_189101 | JGI IMG/M metagenome (GOLD analysis project Ga0256845, IMG submission 189101) | Tube worm associated microbial communities from hydrothermal vent at the East Pacific Rise, Pacific Ocean - Riftia | ecosystem: Host-associated > Annelida > Integument > Unclassified ...
TATAAAATATAATCATGGCAGATACATATATTATTTCGTTATAAAACAACAATGTCATATTGTCTTTCAGGGTATAAGATCGGGTAAAGTGAGGCTTGGATATGCTTTTGCAGCGCATCTGTTTCAAATGAAACCCTAAGCTGCAAAAGCATATCCAAGCCTCACTTCTTCCTTTTATTTTTCTATAATAACCCAAAAGGCAAAATTGTATGTGAATATTTTGACTATATTACACTTGTTAATCTTTAAAATAATTTTTGACCGAGAATTGCTGTTGTAATATACTATAAAACAGTGATATGTATAGCGTTTGAATAAAAATAGAATAGGAAAAAAAATGGACTTAAAAATAAAAATCAGGGGTTATCATACTGATTTATACCGGCACGTAAATAATGCAAGATATCTTGAGTTTTTAGAAGAGGCACGATGGCAGCTTGTTGAAGAACATATGGACCTGAATGATTTTTTAAACAGCGGGCTTTCTTTTTTTGTTGTAAATATAAACATCTCATACAGGAGCCCTGCCAAGGTCAATGATATTATTATAGTCAAATCAGGACGCAGCAAAATTAACAATAGAAGTGCTGTATTTAAACAGGAAATAATAAATAAAACCACAGGTAAACTTTGTATTGAAGCAGATATAACTTTTGTCATTGCTGATAACACAGGAAAAGCAATCAACTTGACAGGTGATATTCTGGAATCTTTAAATAAAATTCCCTGTATTGAATAATATTTTTAATCTTTCCAAATAAAATAAAGAGAAACAAATGATTTCAATTCTTGATTATGGTGCAGGCAATGTAAGAAGTGTTATTAATGCTGTACAATCCCTTGGGCAGAAAGTAAATATTATTAAAAAGCCCGAAGATATTCTCAATGCGGAAAAACTCATATTTCCAGGTGTTGGTCATTATGGCAACATGATAAAAACAATTAAGGAAAAAGAATTTTTCGAACCTTTAAAAAAATATTTAAAGGGAAACCGCCCCTTTCTTGGTATATGCCTTGGGTTTCAATCTTTATTTGAGACAAGTGAAGAATTTGCCCGTCACAAAGGATTATGCATCTTTAAGGGACATGTTAAACGCTTTAATATCAGCCTTGCCGTGCCCCATATAGGATGGAACAATATTTTTCAAAAAAAAAATTCGCCTTTTTTTCACAATATTCCTGCCCAGGCAAGGTTTTATTTTGTGCATTCATACCATGTAGTTCCTGACAGGGAATCTGATATCCTGACAACCACTCCCTATGAATATGAATTTACAAGTTCTGTGAGTTGCGGCAATATTATTGGTGTCCAATTCCACCCGGAAAAGAGCGGCAAATACGGCTTACAGCTCCTTGATAATTTTATTTCCCTTAATAGTAAACATAAAATTATTCAACCGGGATCAGGACAAACTTTAAATAAACAAAAAGAATCCGGACTTGCAAAAAGGATTGTTGCCTGTCTTGATGTAAGATCAAATAACAATGGAGACCTTGTTGTAACCAAAGGTGATCAATATGATGTCAGGGAAAAAGGCGATGTCAGAAATCTTGGCAAACCTGTTAAACTTGCAAAAGACTATTATGAGCAGGGAGCCGATGAAATTACCTTTTTAAATATTACAGGATTTCGGGACTTTCCTTTAAAAGATCTGCCAATGATTGAAGTTTTAAAAAAGACTTCTGAAAATGTTTTTGTGCCCCTTACCATAGGCGGAGGTATTAGAGACTATACTGACAATAATAATATAGAATATAAGGCAGTGGATGTTGCCAGGGCTTATTTCAGAGCAGGAGCAGATAAAATTTCCATTGGCAGTGATGCTGTTGAAATTGCCGAACAATATCTTAAGACCAATATTAAAACCGGGAAAAGTTCCATTGAAGAAATCTCTGAGATTTTTGGCAGACAAGCTGTGGTTATTTCCATTGACCCCATCAAAGTATGTGTCAAAACCCCTCAAGAGCTTGAAAATATGCCCTTTCAACCTTGTATAATATCCTCGCCAGCACCTGGACCATCAGGAGAGAAATATTGCTGGTATCAATGCACAATACAAGGCGGGCGTAAAAAAAAAGATATTGATGTTGTTGCCTTTGCCAGAGCCTGTGAAGCCCTTGGTGCAGGCGAACTTTTAATAAACTCCATTGACAGGGACGGAACAAATTCAGGATTTGATCTTGACCTTATTAACCTTGTAAAAAATGCAGTTTCCATTCCGGTTATTGCATCCAGCGGTGCAGGCAAAGAAGATCATTTTTATGAAGTTTTCACAAAAACAAAAAGTGAGGCAGCCCTGGCCGCGGGTATTTTCCATAGAAAGGAAATACCCATAAATTCTGTAAAAACATATCTTCAAAAAAAGAAGATAAAAATCAGAACCAATTAATTCAGGTGTTTTATTCATGGAAAAAATTAAACTTTCTGACCCTGAAAAAATAATTAAATTATCCCGAATGCCTTTTATGCCCTGGGTTTTACTCAAAGGTATAGGGCTTTCCATATTACGTCCTTCAATTGATTCTCCAAAAAACATTCAATTTAATAAATTTACAGGTCTGCGCAATAATATTTCCCTTGATTCAGACAAAATCATGCATTTTAATAAAATATGCAATCCTTGCAAAACCTCTGAGACCTTTAAAGAGCACGTGCCCATGGTGTTTTTTCAATCCCTTTTCATAGGACTTTTAGGAAAATACATTGTATCTCCTTTTTTTCCTCTTATACCCATGGGTCTTATCCATACAAAACAGCAGATTGTTCAAAAAAGAAAAATTTACCAAAATGAAATCCTTAATGCAAAACTTATGCTTGATCAGGTGAATTTTAACTCAAAAGGTTTTGAAATAATTTGTAAACTTGAATTAACCAGCAAGCAAGAGCTTGTTTGGGAAGGGCTTTCAACTTTTTTATCAAAAAATAAGAATTATAGAAAAAGAACTTTAACAAAGAAAAAAAACCAGTTATTACCCATAATTTCCAATATTGATATCCCTGATAATATTGGCAGGGAATATGCCAGGGTTTCAGGCGATTGCAATCCCCACCATCTTTCAAACCTTTTTGCCAGAATGTTCGGGTTTAAGCACGCCATTGCCCATGGAATGTGGTCCCTTGCCAGAACTGTTCAGGAAATAGAAAACCAATTCATTGAAAATGAAATTTTATCCATTGACGTATCTTTTAAAAAACCCTTGTTCCTGCCCGGTAAAGCTGTTGTTGGCGCTGTCAGGCATGGAAACAATATAGAATTTGAACTCAGGAATCATCTTACTAAAACGCTGTATCTTGCAGGGACACTTAAAACAACCTGCCAGAAAATAATTACTGATTTGTAAAAACTAGTTTTTACAAACTCTTTAACCTTTTGAGGTTCAGCCCATGCGCATTAAAGGAAAGATTACAACTTGGAATGATGAAAAAGGATTCGGGTTTATCACTCCTAATAGGGGAGGCAAGCAGATTTTCATTCATATTACTGATTTTAGCAACCGAAATAAGCGCCCTCAACTAAACCAAACAGTTGTTTATACTTTATCACATGATACGGAAAACCGTATATGTGCAAAAAATGCTATTTTGGCAGGAGATAAAACCGGACAAAAGCCACGAGGTCTGTTTTCACTTACTTTTGCCCTTTCGTTTCTTGCTATTGTTACCCTTGCTGTTTTGATTGGCAAAGCACCTCCTCTCCTTATATATGTTTATCTAACAGCCAGTTTTTTAACCTTCTTAAAATATGGCTTAGATAAATCAGCAGCAAAAAAAAACAAATGGCGCACTCCCGAAATCACTTTACATTTACTTGCTATAATTGGAGGATGGCCTGGTGCGCTTATAGCTCAGCAAACCTTACGTCACAAATCAAAAAAGGTTTCCTTCCGCATTGTTCTTTGGTTTACCGTTTTACTAAACTGTGCTGGGGTTGTTTGGCTATTAACTACAAATGGAATAGTGACATTTTAGTTTGAAAGATATATATGGTGCTATCGATAATTAAAGGTTGGTTAGGAGAAAAAGAAACCCAGTTTGGGATGTGGATGAAACTTGGTAACAAATATTTACGTTTTCATAACATCATCATACCTATTAATAATGGAACAACCCAGATAGACCATATTTTGCTTTCTCGGTTTGGCATTTTTGTCATTGAAACAAAAAACTATAACGGTTGGATATTCGGAAATGAAAAATCAAAATACTGGACGCAACTTTTGTATGGCAAAAAATTTAAATTCCAAAACCCACTACATCAAAATTTTTGTCATACAAAAACATTAGCAAAACATCTAAATGTCGATCATTATAATGTTCACTCCATTATATTTTTTATTGGGAATACAACTGAACTAAAAACAAAACTCCCTGACAATGTTATGACTTCAGGGCTCAGTGCTTATATTAAACGCTTCAAAAGTATTGTATTTTCAAAATCAGATTTAAATTTATTTCAGCGTAAAATTGTACAATTAAAAAATTTAAATATTTCGACAAAAGAACATGTAGCTAACTTAAATCAAAGGTATTCAAAGACTGATATTTGTCCAAAATGTGGAGCTAACCTGCAAAAAAAATTAGCAAAACAGGGAAAATATGCTGGTAATTATTTCTTTGGGTGCTCTAATTATCCTAAATGCAAGTATACAAGGAATATAAAAACGTCTAAAAGGTAATGGCTTATTTTATCCATTGACGTATCTTTTAAAAAACCCTTGTTCCTGCCCGGTAAAGCTGTTGTTGGCGCTATCAGGCATGGAAACAATATAGAATTTGAACTCAGAAATCATCTTAATAAAACGCTATATCTTGCAGGGACACTTAAAACAACCCTGTCTGAGAAAAGCTTTGATCGCTATAGGCTCAATAATCCTCGGTCAAAAAAATATGAACAGAGCAAGACACCTGTATATATGTCATTATAGAACAATTTTATATTGTCTTTCAGGGTATAAGATCGGGTAAAGTGAGGCTTGGATATGCTTTTGCAGTGCATCCGTTTCAATCGAAACTTAAACTGCAAAAGCATATCCAAGCCTCACTTCTTCCATTTATTTTTTTATAATAACCAGGCTTACAAAATTTCTATGTAGGTATTTTAACTATATTACATCTGATTATACCTGTTAGCCTTAAAAATAATTTTTGACCAAGAATTACTGGCTATTGACTACATAAAGCTGACAAGGTAATAATTGTTTAATTGAATCACTTTTAATATCAATTTTTAAGGAATTCTGAATGAACCATCAGGTATCAGATTACCACATGAGTTATAAAGCACTTTTTAACAAATGGTTCAAAAGCAAAAAATGCAAGGTGTGCTCCCAAAAAATGAGTGGGCGACTCCCAGAATACAGCTTTGGAACAAATTTTAACTTTGCTGAGTGCTCGGCATAGCTCTCCTGGCAGTTCAGCTTTACGGTTATCTCTCAAAATGATTTCAAAAACAATGCAAAACAAAATTTTAAAAAGGCTTAAAAAAACCGAAATCGAACATGGCGTAAAAATTTTGTATGCCATCGAATCAGGCAGCAGAGCCTGGGGGTTTGAATCTCAAAACAGTGACTATGATGTACGATTCATCTATGCACATACAATGGAATGGTATCTTGATATTAATCTTGAAGACAAACGTGATGTTATTGAATATGACATTGTAGATGAAATCGATATCAGTGGGTGGGATATTCGAAAAGCCTTAAAGCTTTACTGGAAATCTAACCCTGCTTTTGTTGAATGGTTAAAATCTCCTATCATTTATATTGATGATGGAAAGTTTGCTAAAAAATCAAGATTATTGCTTGATTCTATTTATTCGATTGAAAAAGGAATATACCACTATCGAAGTATGGCAAAGGCTAACTATCGAGGATACCTTAAACAAAAACAAGTGCGCTTGAAAAAATACTTTTATGTGCTGCGCCCTTTGCTCGCAATAAAATGGCTTGAAACGCGAAGAGAAACTGCACCGATTGAATTTGAGAGACTTAGAGCCTTGGTACAAAAGAATAAGGCACTGAATGATGAGATATCAAAACTTTTAACAATGAAAAAAGCCGCCAGGGAAATGGATGTCGGCCCTGCAAATAAAATAGTTAATCAATTTATTGAAAATGAACTTCACCGCCTTGAGGCATATTCTGAAAAACCTATTGACCAAAAGATACCTTTTGATTCTCTAAATCAAATATTTAAAGAGTCGTTGATTGATAACACCTATCCTGCCTAAGCCCGATTAAATCAGGCTTTATAATAATTTTTCAAGCGGGCTGGAATCAAGATACTGAAATTACTTGACTTTTATTTCATAGTTTTATAGATTGTTTGGTTAGTGCCAAGGTGCTGTATTGCAGATAATAGGGAATCCTGTTCAAATCAGGAGCGGACCCGCCGCTGTAATCGGGGATGATGGCTTTAATAATCACTATGGGGTAGTATTTTACCTGTGGGAAGATAAAGTCGAAATATGATCCGAGAGCCAGAAAACCTGCCTGGCAGAAGTTCGTTAAGCTGACGAGGAATTAGGCTTGGGCTTAAAAAAATGTGGAAAAATACGGTTCCCATATCAATATTTTGATATGGGTTTTTTTTACGCCCTTCCAAATTGTTTTATTATTGAGAAAAAGATTATGGATAGCATTTTGCAAAAAAAGATTTTTAAAATTCTAAACACCTCCACCAATATGTTTCACGTGGAACCATATTTTAATTTAATCTCTTTTTTTCATCATGTTTTTTCCATGACTTTAACTCAAAAAAAATGGCAGACTTTTAACAGATTTATAAAAATCATGTCTGCCATGGGCATTTCAGGACAAAGGAGTATGGGGCAGATTTATTTGCCTCAGGGTTTTGACTCTCTGATGCCCGGCAAAGAAGGATTGGCTGTTTGAATATCAAAGTTAAAGCCATTGCAAAAAAGAGAACAGGGACTCTGGTGACCCTGTTCTCTTTTTCTTTAATTTTAATGATTCTTATATCTTCTGCCATGGGCTATGTGGATATCAGTTTTATTAAAGTCTGCAAAATTGTTCTATGGAAAATAACCCATAATATTGGATTTGTTTCAGATATCCCGGAAAAACTCAGGGTTATTGTTTTGGAAGTCAGGCTGCCGCGGATCCTGACGTGTTCCTTGGTTGGAGGCGCCCTTGCTGTTTCAGGTGCCCTTTTTCAAGGCATTCTCTTAAACCCCCTGGCTGATCCCTATACCCTTGGCATATCAGCTGGCGCTGCCTTTGGCGCATGTATTGCCATCATATTAAATCTCGGACTTTTTTTGGTATCCATACCATTATTTGCTTTTGCAGGGGCAATTTCCACCCTTTTCCTTGTGCTTTTTCTTTCTAATTCCAATGGTAAACAAGGTCATACTCTCTCATCAAATAACCTTATTTTATCAGGTATTATAATCGGTGCGATTTTATCTGCTGGCATCAGCTTTCTCAAATATATAGCAGACGAGCAGGTCTCTGTAATTATTTTCTGGCTCATGGGCAGTTTTGCTTCTAAAACCTGGCTGGATGTCATTTTAGTTTCAGGATTTTTAATAATCGGATTTTTTATATCAATTATTTTTGCAAGGGATTTAAACCTTTTATCCCTTGGTGATAAATCTGCTTCCAGTCTTGGTGTTGATATAAAAAAAGTCACCATAATATTGCTTTCAACCGGTTCTTTCCTTGCTGCAATTTCAGTTTCAGTTTCGGGTATTATCGGATTTGTCGGGCTTTTAGTCCCGCATATGGTAAGACTTATAACAGGACCGGACAATTTAAAAGTTATTCCTGTTTCCATGATTGCAGGGGCATTGCTGCTCCTTTTTGCAGATACAATAACAAGGGCTGTCCTTGTCCATGAAATACCAATTGGAGTTCTAACAGCACTTGTTGGAGGTCCTGTTTTCTGCTGGATTTTTAAAAAGAGCCATGTAAAATAGGAAAATTTAATATGAAAATCCAGACCCAGAATATTTTCTTTTCCCATGATTCTAAAAACAATATCCCGGCTATAAATAATTTTAATATACAATTTGAGCCTGGAAATTTTTATTCTATTTTAGGTCCCAATGGAAGCGGAAAAACCACTTTTCTGGATCTTTTAACCGGATATTTAAAACCTGATTCCGGAGAAATATTATTTGATAACACCAATATTAATTCTTTTTCAAAAAACCAGATGGCAAAAAAAATTGCCCTGGTTTCCCAGGACTATTATATTAATTTCCCTTTTATTGTAAGGGAGGTTGTGACCATGGGCAGACGTCCCTATATGGGTCGTTTTTTCTCTCCTGACAAAGAAGATATCAAAATTGTGAATAATATTGCTGAAATCACCCAGATTCAGGAATTAATGGGAAGAAAAGTCACCTGCCTGAGCGGTGGAGAAACCCAGAGAGTTGTCTTTGCCCGGGCATTATGTCAAACAACTCCCATACTCTTACTTGATGAAGCTTTTTCCAATATGGATATCAGCCATTCAATCAACTTGCTGAAAAATCTGAAAAACCAGATTAAACAAAAAGGAATAATTGTTATTTCAGTTTTTCATGATATTAATTTTGCATCCATATGGTCAGATTATATGATTTTTTTAAAATCAGGCAGCATAATTGCATCGGGAGAACCCGAGGCGGTTTTAACAAAAGATATAATCAAACAGGTTTATAATATTGATGCTCAAATCGAATTTAACAAATTTTGTTCTGCAAACCAGGTATACTTTTTAACTAAACAATGATGATTTATGGTGATACAAATGAATAAAAAAATTATTTTCTTCTCAATGATATTATTTTTCTGGCTAATATTATTCATGGGTGATGGTTTTTCCAAAACCATTATTGACAAGGCAGGAAGACATATTGAGGTTTCAAAACCCTTTACAAAAATAATTTCCCTGTATGGAGCCCATACTGAAAATCTGTTTTACCTTGGGGCTGACAAGCAAATTATAGGAATATCAATAAATGATAAATTCCCTCCAAAGGTAAATTCAAAAAAACGATTTTCCTACCATGACGATGCTGAAAAATTCATTGGCGCTGATCCTGACCTGATCATTATCCGCCCCATGATCGATAAGGGTTATCATAAACTTTTCACCTCCCTTGAAAAACTCGGCATAACAATAATATCTCTGCAGCCTTCAAGTACCGAAGAAATGTTTGACTACTGGCTTGCACTTGGAGCATTAACCGGAAAAAATTCCCAGGCAGAAAAAATGGTCAAAGACTTTAAAAAAGAAGTTGAAAAGCTAAGCACACTTACATCAAATATAAAAAAAAAGAAAAAGGTTTATTTTGAAGCAATCCATAAGCGCATGAAGACTTTTACCCGAAACTCAATGCCCGGATTTGTTTTAAAAACTGCCGGAGGTATTAATATTGCCATTGATGCTCAAACTTCCAGAAATTCAAATATAGCAAATTATGGTAAGGAAAAAATTCTATCCCATGGTGCAGAAATTGATATTTTCCTTGCACAAAAAGGCGTTATGAATAATATTACCAGGGAAATTATTAAAAACGAACCGGGATTTAAATCAATTAAGGCGGTTGCCAATGGTAAAATTTATCTGATAGATGAACAAATTATCTCCAGACCGGTTTTCAGACTTATCCTGGGTATTAAAACAATAGGTCATATTTTATATCCAGATATATATAAAAATATAAAATTCTAACTAATTATGATTATTTTGATTAAAAAGGTTATCCAATGAAACAACAAGGAAAATTATTTGGAATAGGTGTTGGTCCTGGCGATCCTGAACTCATTACAAAAAAAGCCATACGGCTGATCAATGAAGCCGATGTAATCTTTACTGCTGCTTCCACAAAAAACAACTACAGCCTTGCCCTCAAAATCGCTGAGCCGTATATTTCAAAAAATGCTGATATTCAAAATTTATCCTTTCCCATGATAAAGGATAAGATTAAAAGCGCAAAGGCATGGAATAATAATGCTGAAAAAATTGCAATGGTTCTTGATAAGGGTAAATCTGCTGCTTTTATAACCCTTGGAGATCCTGTAACATATTCAACCTTTGGATATATTTTACAGGCCATGAAAAATATAAGACCCGAGGCAGATATTGAAATTGTTCCGGGAATTACATCTTTCCATGCTGCTGCAGCCAGATGCAATAAAATCCTTGTGGAAGCAGAGGAAACCCTTGCCATAATGTCAGGCGCCTATGGTGGTGAAAATATACGGGCAATTGCAGATAAAGTAGATAAAATTGCCATTGTAAAAGCCTATAAAAACACAGAAGATATAAATAATGCTTTAAAAGAAACAGGTTTTATGGAAAAAAGCATTGCCATATCCAAATGCGGCAGAAAAGGTGAAGAAATTATCGATAATATAAAAGAACTTGAAAACCGTGCCCCTGACTATTGGACACTGATTCTTGCAGCCAAATGAAAAAGAAAAAAAATCAATATGTATATTTTTTTATCTCCATATTGGTAACAATATTTTTAACAATATTTATAAATTTAAATTGTGATAATGTTTCAATAAATTATACAATTGACAAACTTATCTTTCCTCTTGCAAGGCTCTTATTCTTTATAGGCATAGGGCTTGGTCTGGGGCAAATAATTGAAAATTCAGGCTGGACAAAAAAAATGTCCTTTTTTGCAAGACCTATTTTTAAATTTTCAAGGCTTGGAGACAGATGCGGTGCTGCTTTTATATCAGCCTTTTTTTCCGGAGTAGTTGCAAATGGTATGCTTGTACAATTCTTTAAAGAAAAAAAGATATCCAGAATGCAATTGTTTCTTACAAATTATCTAAACCAATTGCCTGCATATTTTCTTCATTTACCCACAACTTTATTTATTGTCTTGCCTTTAACCGGTTTTGCAGGCGCCATATATTTTTCTCTGACATTTTCCGCTGCATTATTAAGATTTTTCCTGGTTATATTTTTCAGCAAATTTTATTTTTCCGCAAGACAGACTCATGATTTAGACTATCAGGATTTAAGAAGTGTTGCTGACCATGATAAAAAACAAAAAAACCAGGGCTTTGTTTTAAAAATAAAGGAAAAACTCATACCGCGTTTAATTGGAATTTTCACCTGGGTTCTCCCTATTTACACCCTTGTTTTTGTTTTAAATGCCCTTGGGATTTTTGATAATTTAAATACACTTATTTCAAATAAAATCAGTACAAATATTTTACCTGTCCATTCAATATCTGTGGTAGTATTAAGCTTTGCTGCCGAATTTACTTCAGGATTTGCAGCAGCCGGAGCATTGATGGATGCTGGTGTAATTTCAATTAAAGAAACAGCAATTGCTCTTTTACTGGGCAATATAATTGCTTTTCCCATTCGGGCTCTGCGGCATCAGATCCCGAGATACCTGGGGATTTTTTCGCCCAAATTAGGATTATCCCTGCTGTTAACGGGTCAGGCATTTAGAATCATGAGTTTAATAATAATAGGATCAATTTATTATATGGTGGCATAGATGAAACCGGTACAAATTGTTGGAACAGGGCAAAGCCTTGATGATATCACCCCAAAACAGAAAAAAATCATTGAAAAAGCCGACTTATTGATAGGAGGCACAGACCAGCTTAAATTATTTAATACTAAAAACATTGAAACAATTGAAATTAAAAATAATTTATCTTTTATTGTTGATACTATTAATAAATACAAAAATACAAAAAATATTGTTGTACTGGGATCAGGAGATCCTCTTTTTTTTGGAATAGGATCTTATCTAATCAAAAAAACAGGTAGAAAAAACATATCTGTTTTGCCAAATATAAGCTCTGCTGCCAAGGCATTTTCCAAGATAAATGAATCCTGGCAGGATGCCAGACTATTAAGCCTTCACGGGAAAAATTTTCAGGATATATCAGATTTGTTTTCCAGTCATAAAAAATTTTGTATCTTAACGGATAAGACCAGAGATCCTGCCTGGATTGCCGGACAACTTCTTAAAAAAAACAAAACAAATTTTACAATGTGCGTGCTTGAAAGACTTGATACGGACAAAGAAAAAATAACATGGTTTGATAATCTTGAAAAAATTAAAAATTTTAATTTTTCCCATCCAAACATTGTAATCTTAAAACAAAACAGCAGCAAACTCAGGGCAGGGGAATTGAAATCTCCAGGCATTGGCATGGCAAACTCTGAATTTTTCCATGAAAAAGGTCTTATAACCAAACCTGAAGTTCGAAGTATTGTCTCTTCAAAATTAAACTTTATTTCAAATTCCCATATATTCTGGGATATTGGCGCAGGATCAGGAGCAGTCTCAATAGAAGCTGCAGGTATTATCAATAAAGGTAAGATTTTTGCAATTGAAAAAAATATTCAGCGAATAAATATGATTGAAAAAAATATTGATAAATTTAATATATCAAATATTAATATTGTCCATGCAGAACTTCCTAAAGGGCTTGAAAATTTACCTGATCCTGATAGAATTTTCATTGGAGGAGGGGGTAAGGATCTTGAAAAAATTTTAAAAATTGCTATTAACAGATTGACAAAAAACGGAAGAATTGTTGTAAATACGGTTTTAATCCAAAATCTTGACCCAATATTAAAAATAATGAAAGAAAAAAATTTAAACCCTGATGCTGCTTTAATACAAATTTCAAAATTAAAAAAAATGCCCTACGGAGATAGATTTGAAGCTCTTAACCCTGTCTGGATAATATATGGAAAAAAGGAAATCTGAAAATGAATACTATTTTATATCCTGTTCAATTTGTTGGTGCAGGTCCTGGTGATCCTGAACTGATTACCATAAAAGGAATGAAAGCCTTAAAAGAGGCTGATCTGATAATTTATGCAGGCTCCCTTGTGCCGAAAGAATTGCTAGGATGGGCAAAAAACCCCGGGGTAAAAACCATAAATAGTGCATCCATGCACTTAAAAGAAATCATTGACACCATAGAATCATCCTATTTTGCCGGAAAAAAAATTGTACGCCTCCACACCGGAGATCCTTCACTTTATGGTGCAATATTGGAACAATTTTATGAATTAAAAAAGCTCTCAATTCAATTTAAAACAATTCCCGGAGTAAGTGCAGCCTTTGCTGCTGCTGCATCCATGAATATGGAATATACCTTACCTGAAAAAACCCAGACATTAATTTTAACAAGAATTTCAGGACGAACTCCTGTGCCTGAGCTTGAGGACCTTGATAAATTATGCTCCCATCAAAGTTCAATTGTCATATATTTAAGCATTGCACATATTAAAAGGGTTGAAAAAACAATATCAAATTCATATGGTAGCAATAGTATCTGTGCCCTTGCCCATAAAATCGGTTTTAAGGAGGAAAAAATTATTTTCTGTAAAGCAAAGGACCTTGCAAAAGAGGTTGAAAAAAACAATATTAAAAGCCAGACTTTAATTATTGCAGGCGTGGCTGTTAAGGCAAGCTTTGCAGATGACCAGGCAGTAAAATCAAAACTTTACGATATTAACTTTTCCCATGAATATAGAGATAAACAATAAATATTAATGAAAACAGCTATCTGGACAATTACAGAGTCAGGGTTTAAACATGGTTTAAACCTTGCCAAAAACATAGATGATTCCATACTTTTTCTATCTGAAGACCTGATAAAAAAATTAAGAGGTCTGAGAAAAATAAACAATCAATTTTCTAAAAACCCAATGGTTTTTCCAAAGCTTTCAAAAAAAGTCAAAGAAGTTTTTAAAAAATTTGATGCCCATATATTTATTTTTTCCACAGGCATTGCCGTGAGGATTATAGCGCCTCTGATTAAAAATAAAATTGAAGATCCTGCTGTTGTTGTGGTTGACGACTATGGACTGCATGCTATCAGCCTTTTGTCAGGGCATATTGGAGGAGCAAACGAGCTTACAAAACATGTCAGCAAAATCACCGGGGCAAAACCTGTAATAACCACTGCCACGGATGTCCATGGCAAACCTTCCATTGACACCATAGCTGTTAAAAACAATATACACATTGCCAACCCTGGTATGATAAAAAAAATAAATATGGCAATCCTGGAAAACAAACCGATTAAAATTGATGATCCTTTTAACCTGTTTCAAGGTAAAATCCCGAATCTCATCAAGACTAAAGAAAACCCCGATATAATCTGCACGGATTTTAATATTGATGTTCCACGTGGAACTCTTTTGCTAAATCCAAAATCCCTTATTATTGGAATAGGGTGTAACAGAGGAACCTCCATGCAGGAAATAGAAACTTTTTTAATGGATATACTGAAAAACAATAATTTATCCTTTAACAGTATATGGGCATTTGCCTCAATAGATGCAAAAAAAGATGAAACCGGTTTTTTAGAATTATCAAAAAAATATAAAATTCATTTTATATTCCTGGATAAATATGATTTAAAATCAGTTAAAAATATAAAAAATCCTTCACAAACAGTTCAAAAACATATGGGAGTTAAAAGCGTATGCGAAGCAGCAGCAATAAAAGCAGGGAACAACGCAGACCTGATAGTGGAAAAACAAATCAAAAACAACGTGACAATGGCAATAGCAAAAAAAACCCTGTGCTCTATATAGTCGGAACAGGACCTGGCAATCCTGATTATATGGCAGCAAGGGCAAGACAGGTATTGGAAAAAGTCGATTCAGTGGCAGGGTATTCAACCTATATTGAATTGGTAAAAGATATTATTAAAGATAAAAAAATCATATCCACAACAATGACCAAAGAAGTCCAAAGGGTTGAGCTGGCAATTGATGAAGTATTAAACAATGTTTCCTGTGCCATTATTTCAGGTGGGGATTCAGGAATTTATGCCATGGCAGGTCTGGTTTTTGAAATTTGCAAAAAAAGAAATATTGAACTTATCCGCCATGACCCCATGACCAGGAACACTGAATTTACAAAGGATATTACAAAAAAACAAATCATACTTGAAATCGTTCCCGGAATTCCAGCTCTTGCAGCAGGAGCAGCCCTGGCAGGAGCTCCGCTCACCCATGATTTTGCAACAATAAGCCTTAGCGATCTTTTAACTTCCTGGGAAAAAATAGAAACAAGACTTGACCTTGCAGCAAAGGCAGATTTTGTAATCGTAATTTATAACCCCAAAAGCAAAAAAAGAAACTGGCAGCTGACAAAGGCAAAGCAATTAATTCTTAAACACAGGGACAAAAACACTCCCGTAGGGATAGTAACCGGAGCCATGCGGGAAAATCAAAAAATAATCATTACTCAACTTGATAATATTGACAAGGAAGATGTGGGAATGCAATCCATACTTTTCATAGGCTCAAGCTCATCAGACAGATATATGGATTTTATTTTTACACCAAGGGGGTATGGAAAAAAATATGATCTCTAAAGGGTATATTCAAATTTATACAGGAAACGGCAAAGGAAAAACAACAGCCGCACTCGGTCTTACCATAAGAGCATTGGGAGCAGGTTTTAAAGTGTTTATCGGACAATTTTTAAAGCAAGGGGATTACTCCGAGATTAAAGCTCTCACAAAATTTGCACAATTATACAAAGACCAGCTTACAATAGAGCAATACGGATCTGGAAGGTTTGTAAAAGGAAAACCAACAGATGATGAAAAAAAAGCGGGTAAACAGGGCTATAACAGGATTCTTCAAATTTTAAAAAAAGGTGACCATGATGTTGTCATAGTTGAAGAGGGAAATGTTGCAATGACCTGTGGAATTATTTCCCAAAGCAATCTGATTAAATTAATGGAAACTAAACATCCAAACACAGAACTTATTATAACAGGGCGGGGCGCAACAGAAAAATTAATTGAAAAAGCAGACCTTGTAACTGAAATGAAACCTATAAAACATTATTTTAATGCGGGTGTACAGGCACGCACAGGAATAGAAAAATGACAGGCAAAAAAAATATTGCTTTTTTAGGTACAGGATCAGACGTTGGGAAAAGCATTGTAGCAGCAGCATATTGCAGATCTCTCAGGGATAAAGGAATAAAGGTTGCTCCCTTTAAAGCCCAGAACATGTCAAACAATTCAGGCATTACCCCGGAAGGTCTTGAAATAGGAAGGGCTCAGATTGTACAGGCTGAAGCAGCAGGGATTGCTCCCCATGTTGATATGAATCCAATCCTTCTTAAACCAACAAGCGAAAAAGGGTCCCAGGTAGTTCTTAATGGACTTGTGCATGATAACCAATCTGCAATGGACTACCATAAAACAAAAGACTTTTATTTTCAAAAAGCTTGTGAGGCATTTGATAGATTAAAAAGCAGATATGAATGTATAATTCTTGAAGGTGCAGGTTCATGCGCTGAAGTAAATCTTATGAAATCTGATATAGTAAATTTTAGAATGGCAGAATATGCAAAAGCAGATGTGATTTTAGTTGCTGATATTCACCGAGGCGGAGTCTTTGCACAAATTTTAGGAACACTTGCCTGTTTACCTGAAAAATACAGAGACATGATAAAAGGTTTTATTATAAACAGGTTCAGGGGAGACCCGGAGCTTTTTAAAGATGGCATAAAATGGATTGAACAAAAAACAAACAAAAAAGTGTTTGGAATAATGCCCTGGTATTCACACTTTAGAATTGATGCTGAAGATTCTGTAGAAATTGAAAACACAATACCAATTTCTAAATTAAACAAAAAAAAACCAGCTCTGGGAATTATAAAACTACCCCATATATCAAATTTTACAGATATTCATTCCCTTTCAGCAATAAAAGAGCTACAGACTGCCTTTGTTGATACTCCAGCAGATTTGTCAGTCTTTAAAGCATTAATAATTCCAGGAACAAAAAACACCCGATCTGATATGGAATGGCTTATAAAATCAAAAATTGCAGACAAAATAAAGGAATACGCAAATTCAGGAGGGCATATTCTTGGAATATGCGGGGGATTCCAGATTTTAGGAAAGGACATTAAAGACCCCCAGGGTCATGAAGGCAGGCCAGGAGCCATAAAAGGACTTTCTTTATTAAATGTCAGTACAAAAATTATTAGTCCAAAAATCACTACCATAACATTATTTTCCTGGGGAAAGGCTAAAGGACAAGGATATGAAATTCATATGGGAAATACAAAAATAATTTCAGGCTCTCCCTTGTTTGAGATACACAAAAGGAATAATCAAAATATTGGAAAACCTGATAATTTAGATGGATGCAAATCAAAAAACAATAAAATTATGGGCACTTATATTCATGGTTTGTTTGATTCAAAACAAATTTTATTAAAATGGATCAGGCAAATAGGTATCAATGAAATGGATTTAAAAAACATTTCCACAAATTCAGATAAAGAAAACAATTACAAATTATTAAAAGAACATTTTGAAAAAAATATTACCCTGAAATAAATTATTATTTTTCAGGTTTAACAGCTGACTTTCCAATATCAACAATAATTTCATCTACATATTTTTTTGTCTCTTGTTTTGTAATATTTGAAAGTTTATTAGTAATTTTAGTCATTCTGTCAATACTCTTTTTAATTATGGTTGCTAACTCATAATGGGTATCCTGTTTGGACATCTCAAGTAGTATTAACTCAATAGAACCAAAAATACTCTGCATGGGCTGATGGAGTTCATGACAGATAGCTCCGGCCGTGTCTATAATTGCTTCTAATTGATGATTTTTTTTATTTTCTGTAATATCACTGACAAAGGCAAAGGCTCCTGATACTTTATCATTATTATCAAAAATTAAGGCAGCATCAAAAAGAGCATGCAGAGCTTCGCCTTTTTTAGTTTCTAAGACCAGATCAAAACTTTTTGAAACCGAATTAGAAGAATCTGATAAAATTCCGTTAAATATTTTTTGTGTTTTATCAAAAACAAAGTCTGATACATTCTTACCAATCATTTGTTCGCGAGAATATCCAAGCATTTCAAAAAGAGCACGATTTACAGCCGTTGTTATTTCTTTGGTATTAACCTGCCAGAATCCTGATGGAGTAGTTTCAATTAGTTTTGAATATTTTTCTTCGCTTCGTATAAGTAATTTTTCAGCTTTTTGCTTTTTCTTTAAAATATCAGAATGATCAATGGCTTTTTCTATGGAATGAACAAGAGTCGACATTTCTTGAATAGGTTTAACAATATAATCCCATGCCCCAATTTTCATTGTTTCAATAGCATCTTGAAGCCCGCTCGCACCAGACACAACAATAAGAGGTGTTTGAGGAGAACTTTTATGAATATGTTTTATAACATCATACCCATCCATTTTCGGCATTCTTAAATCAAGCAGAACAAGATCAATGGCTTCTTTTTCAAAAAGATCAACACCTTGTTTTCCATCATTAGCTGTAAAAGGTATATAACCGGAATCTTCAAGATAGCTTGATAAACTGGTACGAACAGACTCATCATCATCAATAATCAAAATCGAATTGCTTGTTTGTTTTTTCTCTAATCCATCAGGCATAGAATAAGAATACAAATCCAACTTCTTTTCTAATTTACGAATTTTTATTTCAAGCTCTTCGTAACTTGGTTTGCCCATATCTATCCCCTTGTTGGAATATGAGAAAAAGTACAAAACTAAAATATTTTGCTATAGTTTATTATAGAATAATCCAAATATATGTCAATATAAATATTCTCCAGCAATTCTCGGTCAAAAATTATTTTAAAGATTAACAAGTGTAATATAGTCAAAATATTCACATACAATTTTGTATATTTGGTTTTTATAAGG
>Ga0256845_1001495_pt1 | contig 18666 bp, 18 predicted proteins | sample RiftiametaG_FD_189101 | JGI IMG/M metagenome (GOLD analysis project Ga0256845, IMG submission 189101) | Tube worm associated microbial communities from hydrothermal vent at the East Pacific Rise, Pacific Ocean - Riftia | ecosystem: Host-associated > Annelida > Integument > Unclassified ...
CAGGCTAACTCAGAACTTGACTTATTAGTAGTCGGTTCAGGTAAAGATGTTGTCATGATTGAGATGCGTACACTTGCTACAAAAGATGAACATGGGCAAAATGCCAATGAGTTTTCTGAAGATGCATTGATAGATGTCATTGCTATGGCAGCTGAAGCTATAGAAAAATCAACTACAGCTTATATAGAAGCTTTTACATCACTTGTAAGAGAACCATTAGAACTTAGTCTTGCAGAAGATAAAGTGGATGAATCACTTTATACGATGCTAGAATCACACTATGCTGCAGATGTCGAAAAAGCTATTGCGCATATGGCAAAATCAGAACGTTCTTCTGAGCTTAAAAAAATTCGTACTCGTATTTTAGAATCTCTTGAGAAAGATGGGAAAGAAGCAGATAAAAAGTTAGTAAGTAAAGTACTTGAACGTTATAAAAAAACAGTTGTAAGAGCAATGATACTTGATAAAAATATACGTGCAGATGGTAGAGCAATGGATGAAGTTCGTCCTATTAGTATCGAGACCAATCTTTTACCTTCTGTCCATGGGTCTTGTCTCTTTACAAGAGGACAGACACAAGCACTTGTAACCGTTACACTTGGAGACAAAAAAGATGCACAGTTATATGAACTTATTACTGAAAAAAATCAACAGTCTGAAAAGTTTATGGTGCATTACAACTTCCCTGGGTATTCAGTAGGAGAGGCTAAGTATATTGGTGCTCCAGGACGTCGTGAACTTGGACATGGTAACCTCGGTAAACGTGCTATGGAACCTACTATTCCTTTAGAGTATGATGGAAGTATTCGTTTGGTTTCTGAAATTCTAGAATCAAATGGTTCTTCCTCTATGGCTACCATCTGTGGTGGTTCACTTGCACTACGTGCAGCAGAAATAAAAACTATAGAACTTGTGGCAGGGATTGCTATGGGACTTGTAAGCGAAGGTGATAAATATGCCGTGCTTACAGATATTATGGGACTTGAAGATCATGATGGTGATATGGACTTTAAAGTAGCAGGAACAAGAGCTGGGATCACAGCACTTCAGATGGATATTAAGTTAGGTGGTATTGACTTAGCTGTATTAAAAGATGCTTTGACAAAAGCAAGTCAAGGTAAAAATCATATTTTAGGACTCATGGAAGAGGCTGCTCAGAGTATAAAAACCAGTGATGCACTTCCAAGTACAGAACACTTCTCTGTACACCCTTCTAAGATTGTAGATATAATTGGTAAGGCAGGTGCTACGATACGTGAGATTATTGAAAAGTTTGAAGTAAGTATTGACCTTGACCGTGATGTAGGGGGCGTAAAACTTTCAGGTGGAGATAAGGAGAAAGTAGCAGAAGCGAAAGCACATATTGAGAGTATTGCTGCAACACCTGTGAAAAAACAGATGGAGTATAAGGTAGGAGAATCTTATGATGGTAAGGTAAAACGTATTGTTGACTTTGGACTCTTTGTTGAAATGCCAGATGGTTTTGATGCACTGCTTCATATCTCAAAAGTAGCAAAAGAACGTGTGAATAATCTTTCAGAGCGTTATAGTGAAGGTGATGATATCACAGTAGTTGTCATGGAACAAAAAGGTAAAAAGGTAGAACTTGCAACACTTGAGTTTTTAGCCTAGATTAAACCTTTATAAGATATAATTCCGACGTTTATAAAAAGTGATTAGTAGGGAAACAGCTTACATTTATGTGGTTGTTGGCAATGTTTACATTGTTTACGCTATCCGAACAGACTTTGATAAATAGTCGAATGGGACTTTAAACCTATTAATTTTAAGGATATAAAATGAAAAAGTTTTTCTTACTTTTCTTAGCACTTGGTGCTGTTGCGTTTGCTGGTGAAGCAGATGGTGAATCTATGATTAAAGCATACTCAGTAGTTGCTGCTGGTGTTGGTCTTGGTCTTGCTGCTCTTGGTGGAGCTATCGGTATGGGGCACACTGCTGCTGCAACAATCGCTGGTACAGCTAGAAACCCAGGTCTTGGTGGTAAACTAATGACTACAATGTTTATTGCTCTTGCAATGATCGAAGCACAAGTTATCTATACACTAGTAATTGCGCTTATCGCTCTTTACGCTAACCCATTCCTTTAATAGGTTAGATTAAAGACATTGAAAGGTTGTGAGGGATATACTCCCGTCACAACTTTTTGTTACCCTCAGTTTTAAGTTCAATAGTACTTTAACTATTATCCACAGTGCGTCAGTGGTGGAACGGTAGACACGCTACCTTGAGGGGGTAGTGCCTTACGGGTGTGGAGGTTCAAATCCTCTCTGACGCACCACTTCTTAATATAAAATTATCTAATATCTCACCTCTTATACAATATAAATGTTAAAATATGGGTACAAATCACACTAAATAGGGCTTTTTATGAGTTTTTTAGCTTTTCTTAAGAGTTTGTTGTGCTATAATGACTGCATCTTAAAATTAAAGGAAGAAGAATGACAAAAGCAGATTTCGTAGAACTAGTACAAAAGAATGGTGAGTTTGAAAGTAAAGCAGCAGCAGAGAGAGCAGTAAAAGCATTTATCTCATCAGTAACAGAAGCACTTGTAAAAAAAGAGACAGTATCTTTAGTTGGATTTGGTACATTTTCTACAGTAGATGTTGCAGAAAAATCTGGTAAAGTTCCAGGAACTGATAAAACATATACAAAAGCAGCACATACTGCACCTAAATTTAAAATGGGTAAAACACTTAAAGACGCAGTTGCAGGTAACTAAGCACCGTTAAAAAGTAACCCTTTTTTATACATTTGCTACATTGGGGGTGGCAAATGTTCTTCTCTATACTTCATAAAAATATTTTTCAAAACACATTATAACCATCTCTAAGATATACTATAGTAATTTTATCTAAGGATTTTTCTATGCACTTACAAGATACTATTTGTTTAGGTGTCGCTGGTAACTTTGCACATCATTTAGAGCAAGCAGGTGAGCTTGAAGATTTTAAACATGTAGTTACAGAAACAGCAGATGCTCCTAAAGGTATTTTTCCTTTTTATTTGCCAGGTTCTGATAGCTTTTTAGGCCTATACTCTATAGGAACAGATACACTTACACTTCCTGCCTTCGAAGCCAATGCACAAGTCGAACCAGAGATAGCGGTTCTTTTTGATATCGTCTATAACGATAATCATGAGGTTATAGACTTACAAGCAAAACAATTTACAACATTCAATGACTGTACTATTAGAAAAGAGGGTGCTAAAAAGATTTCCGAGAAGAAATCATGGGGAGTAAATTCCAAAGGGATAGGTGACAAGTGGATAGCCATAGATAAGTTTGAAGAGGGTGGTATTATGGATAACTATCATCTTTGTTCCTTTGTGAAGCGTAATGGAATATTACACCCTTATGGGGTAGATGCTCCACTGTTGGGGTACTCTTATTTTTATACAAAGCTAAAAAATTGGCTTATAGATAAAATGAATACCCAAGAGGACTTTGGACCACTTGAAAATATTGCAGAACATTTAAAAGCAACGGGTTTTCCTCATCAAGCGCTTATCTCCATAGGTGCTACTGCTTATGCAGAGTTTGGTGAACACAACTACTTGCAAAGTGGAGATGAAGTGTATGTCATAGCCTATGATACACGAAGTGATGATGCAGGTTTGATAGCATCACCAACGAAAGTCATTTTGCATCAAAAAGTTAGTTAATATTCTTTTTAATATCTGTGATGAACTCTGTTATGTCATCAAATAGGGCTTGTAAATCTTCTTCATGTTCTACTTCATCTGCCAGTATTTGACTGACGATGTCATAGGTAACGATATCTTTATCTTTTGTGAGTTCTGCTAAATTTGAGTAGACAGAAATAGCACACTGCTCACCTTTGATAGAATCCTCTAGTATACTAACTACATCAAAATTTTTAGGTTCTTCATAACCACAGTTTGTATGTGTAAACCAATCTTGTGGATTGAGCAGAGGAGTCCCACCTAGTTGTAAAATTCGGTCTGCAACCAAGTTAGCATGTCTAAGTTCATCTGCTGCATGTTGTTCTAGTTCAGCTATAGCTGCATCTTTCATAATACCTTTAATGACTTTAGCCTCTATGAAGTATTGGTAGTATGCTAACCATTCATCTGCATAAGCTCTATTGAGTCCTGTGATGATATCATTGATATCTACACCTTTTATAATTGAATTTCCTCTGCGTGCCATCAGTTCTCCTTTATTTAGTAAGGATAATAATTATCCTTTATTAATTGTAACTGTTTAATACTTAAAGGAAAATAATTATTGTTTAGTTTTATTAGGTTGAAGGTATGAAAAGCATATATGGGCAGTTGCCCATATAGTTTAAATGGAGGGGAGTTAGTTTTTAAACCAAGACTTGACTCTACCAAAGGCAGAATCAAAAGTAGATTTATGAGGACGGCTTTCTACACCATAGCTCTCTTGAATTTTTTCAAGAAGCTCTTTTTGTTCATCGTTAATTTTTTTAGGCAGTATCATCTGTATCTGTGCAACTAGGCGACCTCTACGACCACCATGCACATCTTCTACACCTTCTCCATCAAAGATGAACTGTTCTTTGTCTTTGGTACTTTGTTTGAGTTCTAGCTCTAACTCACCATCAAGTGCAGGAATAGAGATAGTCTCTCCCAGAATAGCTTGTGTGAAGAATACAGGTACTTCAATGTAAATGTCATTACCATTACGTATAAAGTTTTCATCTTCTTCTACAATGAAAGTCATGTAGAGGTCACCACGCTGACCATTTTTACTTTCGTTACCATATCCTTGTGCTCTCAGTCTATTACCAGAGTCAACACCTGCAGGAATGTTTACCGTGACTGTGTCTTCTTCTTCATGGTAACCTTTACCTGAACAACTTCCACAAGCTTCTTTAACACTTTGCCCTTGACCTTGACATTGTGGACAAGTTTGTGCGAATTGCATAGGTCCTTGACGCATAAGTACTTGACCTTGACCACCACAGTAGTCACATGTATCAAGTTTTGCATCTTTCGCACCTGTACCTTCACAGTCACCACAAGATGTTTTGTATTTAATGTCTATTTTTTTCTCGCATCCAAATACTGCTTCATGGAACTCCAGTTGTAGTTCTATCTCAAAGTCCAATGCATATTTTTGGCTAGGATCACGGCGAGATTGACGACCAAAGCCAGCACCACTACCACCAAACATAGAGTTAAACATATCCATAATATCATCCATATTTCCACCGCCAAAGCCACCGCCCATGCCACCTTGACCTTCAAGTCCTGCTTTACCATAACGGTCGTATATAGAACGTTTCTCTTCATCTGAGAGTATTTGATAAGCTTCATTGACTACTTTAAATTGATCTTCTGCTGCTTTATCATCTGGGTTTCTATCGGGGTGGTATTTCATCGCAAGTTTTCGGTAAGACTTTTTAAGTTCAGCACCTGAACAATCTTTAGTTACTTCCAATACTTCATAATAACACATTTCTGTCATAATAGTTTCTCCTTGAAAAGGGGGATAATTTTTGCGAATTCTACCATAATTTTGTTATAATGCCCAAAACATTATATAGGCAGTAATTATGGTTGTACATATCGTTACATTTCAGTTTAAAGAAGAGAACAAAAAAGCAAATATTATTCAAGCTAAGCAGATGCTTGAAAACCTTATGGGTGCTGTACCTAGTTTAAGAAGTATAGATGTGGGTATGAATTTTTCACAAGAAGAACGTGCTATGGATTTGAGTATTATTACGGTATTTGAAAGTAAAGTAGGGTTAGATGCGTATGCTGTACACCCTGAGCATTTAAAAGTGGTTGACTTTATCAAAACAGTGGTTGAGTACTCTAAAGTTGTGGATTATGAAAGACCCTAATGCCTAAACATTATAAGATAGAAGCTTTTGAAAACCTAGTAGAAGCTTTTCAATCTTTACCTTCAATAGGTAAAAAATCAGCTATCCGTATGGCGTACCATGCTGTAATGGTAGATGGCTTTGCTGCTATGAAATTAGCGCATGCCTTAGAAACGGGTATCAATAGTATTCAGAAGTGTTCCAAGTGTCATAATATGAGTGAAGATGAGCTTTGTACCATTTGTTCTGATCCTTATCGTGACTCTTCCAAACTCTGTATTGTTCAATCTGCTAAAGATATTTTAACAATAGAGGAGAGTGGTCAGTTCTCAGGTGTTTATTATGTTATTTCAGAAGTACGTGATTTAGATGAAGCACATCTTTTTTATGCAGTGGGTGGAGTAGATGAGATTATTTTTGCTTTTCCTCCGAGTATTGCTACAGACACCATGATACTTTACATTGAAGATAAATTAAAAGGTTTAGAGATACAGTTCACCAAAATAGCACAAGGTGTACCCACAGGAGTAGAGTTGGAAAATATAGACATCATGTCACTCTCACGTGCGTTAGAAGCGAGAGTGAAGATATAGAAAAAGTTTCTTCTATGGTAAAATTAAAGCCTCTGGTAACCATATTATTACAAAAAGGATTTCAAATGAAAAATCTACTATTGATTGCAGCATTTGCGCTGCTTGTGGCATGTTCTACACCTCAAACAGTTGAAAACAAAACATCCACTCAAATATTTATGCAGTAAGATGCAAATAAGGTTATTATCCTAAGTTACCCAAAAGTACTTCATGTGGTATCTAAAAAGCAGATACGTGAACATGTTACCCAGCCTATGGGAGAGTCTAAAATTCTCAAAATAACCATAGAGCATAATTTTCCTACTAAACCCTATAATAATGGTCTATTTGCCAAAGTTGATACACGCACCTATATCTCTATTGCCTATCCAAAGGATATGAGCAAAAATAGTTTTATTGCAAATATCAAAGCACATATAGGTCCTAATGCACACACAAAAGCTACACCATATTCTCTATTGGTAGACTTTCCCTCTTGGCTTATTGCATTAAAAGAAAATGGCTCTGAGTGGAAATTTGTAGATAAAGAGTATATAGCATATCGTCCAAAAGATAAAGTTACCAGTCAAAGGAGTATCTCAGATGCATAGCTGTGGAGTGGAGTAGTTGAGAATTAAGTAATGGTGGAGTAATACTTTTGATTTATAATGATTAACCTCAATATCGTAAAATTAAAAACATTACATTATTGCGTAGTTTAAATCTATTATATTAAATCTTAAAAGGATATTTTAATGTATATGAAAAAGTATATACCCATCTCTCTCTATCTTTTTGCTCTTTTCCCTCTTCTGCTTTTAGCCAAAGTGCCTACGCAGAAGATTGTTTTGATCTCTTCGCTTGACTCCATTATCTTTCCTATAATTGTGTCCAAAGAGGTGGATACTTCTAGGCCACCAAAACCTCATTTTACCGTCTCTCCTCCTACGGTAACTTCTAAAAATAGTGTTAGTGTAGAGATTGTTGGTGAAGCAAATACGCAAATAATTGTAAACAGTAGGGTTGTTGGTACTATAGGACGTACTGGAAAGGTAATGATAAATCTAGATACATCTGGTTCAAGTAGTATGAAGTACTTTACTATAGTTTTAAAAGATAGTGCAGGTAACACAAGTGAATCTTTGGTTGTCTCTATTGAGAAAAAACCTACTAGCCCAGATGAATTTAGCCAAACCACCTATAAAGGACTCAACTTCTACTACGAGAAGATGGCATCTACTGAGTATCAACTACCACAGATGAGTGATGAGGACTTCAATGCACTAAGTGCTACGCAGAAGCTCCAAGTAGCCCATACACTACTAAGTACCTTTTTCTTTGGCTACTCTCTAGAAACGCTTCAGGCGAAGATAGATGCTGGCAATTTTATCTCTACGCTGCAAAGTGCTCTTGATGAGGAGATGACAGACAAGGGGCAACTAGAGGAGAGTATCCTAGACTCTGCTCAAGCTACTACTATACTGACCCGTTTTTATATGATGCAGCATCTAGATAGATATTTTGTAAACAACTGGATCGCCTATATTTTGACACAGACAATCATGTTTTCTCCAGCCAATGAGATACTATCAACACATACACCAGATATTAGTAATACCTACAACCGTATTGTTAATATGCTTGCAGTCAATAGTGGCATGCGATACATGACCTATGTACATATGATGAATCAAGAGAACTGGAGACGCTTCAGAAGTCCAGAGGATAATGGTAGAGAGATGCTTGAGATTTATACTTTAGATAACAATGACTCTCATGTGCCTATCGCTGCAAAAGCCCTGCAAAACTGGAAACTCAATCAAGATAGTGATACACTAGAGGTGAGTCTCAATGAAAACAGGGAGCCACTCTCACTCTTTGGGAAGATCATCTATAATGGTGATGATTTCTACAGAGAGCTTGTCAAGTCAGAAGGGTTTACCTATGGGGTGACGCTTCGTCTTGTAGAGTTCTTCTTCCCTGAAAAATCGCAGATCAAAAAGGAGAGGATTACATCCTCTATCGTGCAGAGCAAACCAGAATCATGGAGAGATATTCTCTATCAAATTGTATTTTCTAAAGAGTATCTTCTGCATAATAGCCGTGCCAAGAGTGCAGAGGAGAGATTTTTTTCTCTCTCAAAGATTATGGAGTACAAGCACAATATTAAGAGCTTTGGAAATCTCAAGAAAAACCTAGAGAAAATGAATCAGGCAACCATGGAGTATAAGCTTGGAAAGCTCGAACGCGTACCACTAGATACACTTTCTTTTGCCTACTATCACAAGTATATCAGAGAGGGCGTACTACTTAAAATATCTGACACCACCAAGACAGATAGCTATAAATCTAGATACAGGGAGGGATGGAGTGAGTCATTTATCGCAGATACGCACTTTAGTCTCGATGAGAGTGATCTCGATGCAAGCCTAAGCTCTATTGTAAACTATCTCTTTCGTACGCTCATCTCACGAGACGCTTCACAAGAGGAGTTACAGCTATTCAAAGAGCATATGTTCTTTGAAAAAAATGGAAATAAGCTCTTTGTGGAGACATTTAACATCTTCTCCCACCCTAGACAAGTAGAGAGAGAATCGGCACTTAGAAAGATACATAAGAAAAATATCGCCATTATTGTTCTGGACTATCTATCCAGACTAGAGGCACTCTATTATCAAAGTGAGGTAAAATAAGATGAATAGAAGAGACTTTATAAAACTAACCCTAGCATCTGGAGCTGTTGCTCTGATGCCTACATATACCTACGCTTCAACTTTGGATCTAGAGAAGATCAGCTTTAGCGCCAATGAAAACAATGCACAGACAATTCTCATTTTTTTGGCTGGTGGTCCGAGTCAACTAGGGGGTAATTTGACCAACTTAGAGGAGATCAAAAAGAGATCTACCAACAACTATGGCTATTTTAAAAATATTACTCTGACAAAGAATGCTTGCTGGAAACAAGCAGGTGGTGATGCCATGGAGACACTGATGGAGAATGGAGACATGACGCTCTTTAGGTCTTGCTACTCCAAGAAGAGAGAGAAGACGCACAATAAAGCACACGGTATGTGCTCAAAGCAAAACCAAAGAGGCTCACAAGATCCTCAAAGTGGAGGAATCATCAACAATCTGGCAAAAATCCTTCATGCAAATGATGTCATCAAGAGTGATGCAGTCATGCCATTTGTAACCATGAGTGGAGAGAATCAATTCTACCATGATAAGGATCGTACGCTTGTAACAGACCTTAGGCCCATTGGGATCAGCAGTTCATTCTCAAACCCCTACAAAAGAGAGAGAATATACAGAGGATCCTACTATAAATATGGGGAGAAAAAGTACAACAAAGAGCACAATATCACACAACCACCAGCATTAAACCAGCATATGAATATACTTGCAGAAAAGACAAACAGACCGGGCAAGATCAGAGAGGTATTTACCAAAAGAGGTGAGCTTGATGACTTTATTAACAAGATAAAAAAGTCAAAAACCCCTGATTTGGGTGATAATGCCTATCAAAAGAATAACTTTGCCAACACGCTTCAGGCTGCAGTGAAGATACTCGTGAGTAATGCCGATACCAGAGTGATTACAGTGGGTACAGGTGGTCTAGGTGGTTGGGATCAGCACAATAATGCCCTACACTATGTGGACAGAATGAATAATCTGTTTAATGCGCTCAAGTCTGCTATGGCACACATTAAAGCAGAAGGCAAAGAGCAGACGATCAACATCATGGTCTTTGGAGAGTTTGGAAGAAATGTCAATCTCAACCGTGCAAATGGATGGGATCACGGTAACTTGCAAAACTTCTATCTGCTTGGAGGCAAAGGCTACTTTAACCACAAAGGTATTGTTGGAGAGACTGTTGTGGAGGGAAAAAAAGGCAGAATATACCACAGACCCAAAGAGGGAACTTATTGGTTTGAACCCTTCAGTATCGCTGCTACATTCTACAAAATTTACGGCATAGAGAACCCCGAGGAGCTCACAGGTGGGCATGGAGTGATAGAGTCGATTTTTAGTTAAAATAGCTAATACTTAAGTAATATAAATTCTTTACACTTTCAGTGTTGCTATATCTATTAGATACCCATTAAAAATTTGAGTATCTGATTGGTGTGGTAACATCTAACTTCTTAAGGATAATCATGAAATATCTTATATTAAGACTCTCCGTAGTTGCATTGATGATGCTATTGGGCGCAGGTAGTTCTCTTCAGGCTCAAGCTGACATGACAGAACAAAATCAAGCTTCACATAGACCATTTTATATGGTTATGCATATGCATGCAGACAAGATAAACAATACACAGGATTTTAAGATACGCGTTGGATACTATGATACTCCACCCGTAAGGTTTGTACTAACAGTAGATGGTGTACTTATCTTGGATAAAGAGATGACAGTTGATAGCTGGAATGGTAAAAAATTTAGAACCAATATCTTTACCTTTCTTATAGAGGATGAAGAGGAGCATTATAAACTTGAGCTTTTTGGGGCAGATGGCAGTAGTCAAGTAGCAGAAGTTAGCTCATTTAAAAAGAGTAACTTCACTACAGAGCCAACAGAGCCTGTAATTGAAGATATAACTCCACCAGTTATTTACATTAACGGTGAGAGAAATATAACCATTATGCAAGACAGTGACTACAATGACGCAGGTGCAAAAGCTGTAGATGGTAATATGAAAGTCTCTGTAGATGACCGTGTAGACAGTGCAATATCTGGAACCTTCACAGTAACCTATACAGCAGTGGATAGTGCAGGTAACAGCATGGTCACAGTCGAGAAGAAATTCACACCACCACCAGTAGTTGTTAAAAATACAGTAATAGATCTTGTTGTGCTTCACGATAGAAGCATTAGCAAAACAGAGATCTATGCTAGATTGGATACGGTTAATAGTATGTATGAAAATAGTGGTTCTGGGCTGGTATTTCACATAGCAAAAATGCTCAACTATGCCAAGCATAGGATAGGTACAGGAGTCTCTGCGGGACTAGATAGAATCACCAGTGATGCAAAGGTCAAAAAAATCAGAGACGATGTAGGTGCTGACATGGTGACACTTCTCAGTGGTGAGGACAGCGGTGGTTGTGGTGTGGCATGGATGCCAAAGATCAGCAACAACAAACGCTATCTCAAGACTGGGCAAACATGCTTTACCGTATGTGGTGTATTTACATGGGCTCATGAGTTAGGACACAATCTAGGATTAAATCACTCGCACAGACAAGAGAACAAGGGGATCTTTAGCTACTCTGTAGGGCATGGGGTAGATGGAGAGTTTGTTACAGTTATGGTATATCCAAGTGTATTTAATATACGAAATCGTATCGCCAAGTTCTCCTATCCTGAGTATGAGTGTGTACCGGGTAAGGCATGTGGTGTTGCCATAGGAGAAAAAGGTGAAGTATTTTCAATCCAATCCTTACAGCTCATGAAGAGTGAAATTGCAGAGCTGGGTTAGGTAAAATAGCATGATGAAGCGACTAGGTTTTTTGGCATGGGGAATAGTGTTCGCAATATTTTCCTATCTCTATCTACAAAAAGACAAGATGCAAAATACAGTTCCCTCTGTAGAGTCTGTTGTAAGAGAAGATAAAATAATACTCAATGAAGCACTTGAGGTGCTTCATAAGTATAAAAAACAGACTGTAGTAGAGAAAAAAATAACAAAAAAGAAAGAGATCTCAACAGATCCATATGTCAAAATAGAGCCTTTCTCCAAAAAGCTTTTGCTCGATGAAATAGATACCGATATTGTAAAAAGAGATGATATTGATCCTGTTGCGGCACTTCAGCTTTCTGTAGAAAAATTTGAGACATTAACTACGGGAGATACCCTCCTTTTAACTGGAATAAATGGTGCAGATGTTGTAGCTGAAATTCTTGAGAAAAAGAGTTATGAGCATGGTGAAATAACGACACTTGTTGCCAGCTATAAGGAAGAGGGCATATCTTATATGGTAAGTTTTACTCAAGGAAAAGAAGGGCTTTACGGCAGTGTCGAAGCACCTCAAAAACACTATATGCTTCAAGGCTCCAAAAATCAACTCTATGTCTATGATGCTGATGCCATAGATAAAATATATTTTAATAAAGGAGGAGACAAGAATGATGCATCTGTCAAATAAGAGATATAGGAATCTATATTAGGTAATACAGAAGTAATGGTTTTTTAGTAAAATTCTTATATAAAATTTAACATATCAGGAGATATATATGAAAAAAAATAGATCAATGAGTATAGTAGCAGCATTGTTATTATGCAGCACTACGGCGACCTTTGCACAGGATTATGTCAATAGTGATGTAAATTCAGCACTTACAGAGATGCTTCAACAAGCAGATGGGGAAGCATCAGTATGGGATAGTGATACATTTGGTTTTGATCTTTCAGAGTTCCCAGAGGCTACAGATCAGGATAATGAGCAGTTACTAGATCAAATGCAGCAGGATGCACAAAAACCATCCACAAAGCTTGATCAGAAGACAGTAGAAACTTTCTCTCCTTTCTTTCAAGAGTTTGAGCTTTCAGGTGGGACAATAGAGAACAGTTCATGTAAGATTTTAAAGCCTACTATTGACTATCTAAGAGATGGCTATAAGGCTGAAGATGTTATTGGTGGTATTTTTGTGCATGAAGGTGAAGAGCCTTATGCATTTCTTTCAGATACACGCTATACAGAGCAAATTGCATATCTTCCTATTGTTTGTGTAGAGAACAGAGATGAGGCACCCAAAGAGAGATTAATCCAAGAAGAAGAGAGACCTCTTTTTAGTAAAAAATAATCTTCAGAGGTACATTTTTTGTGTACCTCATTTTTCCTGTTTTCCTAGATAGATTTCTCATCTATATAGTCTTGAATAAACTTTCGCACATCAGCATAAACAAAAGAATCTTTGTATCCTTCTATTTTACCGCCACTTGCATTGACATGTCCACCACCATTTCCTATATGTGCAGCCATAGCTGAGACATCTAATTTATTGTTTGAGCGTAATGAAAAGTTACCTCTAAAGTTTACATCCATGTAAAAGGCATAATCTTCATTGGCAACCATAGAAGCATTTCCTATGATAGAGGCATTTCCTACGTTGTATCCAAGGATGCCCTTATGACCTTTATAGGTAATAGTGAGGCGTTGTTTGTCTTGCGTAAGTAAGTTTGTGACGTAGTAGGCGACAAGATTATCTTTAGTATCATTTTTTTCTTGTTTAAAAAAGCTTTTTTTAATTTGGTGTAAATCATTATCTAATTTGATAGGAGCATCTTCATCATCTACACGGTTTTTAGCCGCTTCGATCATAGCAAGCTTAAAGGCTCTATCTTCTGCAGGAAATAAAATACGTCCTATCTCTCTAGCTCCTGAAATCATGCCAAGCATGACTTTACCATACTCAAAGAGTTCATCATCATTTACCCAGATGTCTATGGCATTGATAGCTTTGACGATACGTGCTAAATTATTATTTTTATCGAAGTCATGATGTGTTTGTAGCCAGTCATATGTGATGAGTGTAGCACAGCGTGAGGTATCGAGTTTATACCAAGCAAAACGTTCTGCAGCTGAGGCTCCTGTAGCATGGTGATCAAGAAGTTGTAGTTTAGCACCTATGCGTATAGTCTCTTTCTCTATCCAATTGCCTTCTTTTGTAGTGAGGTTGAGGTCAGTAATGAGTATAAGTCTCTCTATTTTATCACCATTGATAAATTTGTCTTGCTCTATTTTTTTAACAATCTCTCCAAGTCGTGCTGGAACTTCTGGTCCATAGTTGGCATTGTAACAGTCTATAGCATCAAAACATTGTTGAGAAAGATATTGACAGCCATAACCATCGAGGTCAATGTGAGAGAGGTGGTAAACATGTTGTTTCATAAAATGTGCCTTATTGAAAAATTAAATATAAGTGTATTATAGCGTAGGGTCGATAGTATCAACCAAAATGTAGGTAAAGAAGAGGACTAAAGAATATCGCTAAGCATTAAACCATTAAGGAAATCATCAATCTTAGTTTGAAAATTTGCTAAAAATGGAGAGATGGCACAGCTACCAATAGTACCATTGGGACATGTAGCTGAGTACGATGTACAGTCAAATACCGCAGGTGTTTTACCCTCTGCAGCAAAGATAATATCGTTTACAGAAATTTCTTCAATAGGTTTAGACAAGATAAATCCACCATGTGCACCTTTTCGTGATTCAAGAAGACCTTGTTTGGCTAAACTCTGTAAAATTTTGGCTAAAAAACTTTTAGGGATAGAAAGTTCATTAGCTAGTTGCTCTGCACCTAATGGTGTATCAGCTCTACGGAGTACATCTAAAGAGAGAAGAGCATATTCGCTAGCACGTGTTAATAACATGAAAAACCTTTTTCTTAATTAGGAGTATTTTACTCTAATTAGTATTAAATATGCATAAGTAAATTTTTGTAAGTCTTGAATAAGGTTAATCTACTATAATTGCGAACTCATTTTGAGAATTAAATACCAATCAGGAGGTCATTATGGCTTTAGATCAGGCGAAAAAAGCAGCAATTATTGCTAAATACGCAAGAGGCGAAAACGATACAGGTTCAACAGAAATACAAGTAGCACTTTTAACAGAGAGAATTACTTACCTAACAGAGCACCTTAAAACAAATAAAAAAGATCACTCTTCAAGACTTGGACTACTTAAACTAGTTGGTCAAAGAAGAAGACTTATGAGATACTTGAAAAAAGTAAGCTTATCAAGATGGAATATCATCAAAGAAGATATGGGAATTAGAAACTAAGTTTCTAACCTTATTCTATCCGTAGGGTGTTGTCTCCTGACAACACCTTTTAAATTTTAAAGTTACTCAACTATATTTTCAAAACTTCACTTTATTTTATTAATATTTCCTTATCAAATCTACTTGTGGCATTGTTTTTCTCTTCATTTTTTTAGAAAAAACGAAGCAAAAAATCGTCGTAGCTCTCGAAACGCTATCGCTTTCAAGGGCGTTTGCAACGACAAGGCACGCTAGCGTGATTAATGAGAGAAGAGCCATCAAACATACTTTAGTCAATATGACTCAACTAAGACTTGACAAAGAGGCACTCAATGTTGTATAATACTCCTAAGCACTAGAATAAAGGTGCAATATTTAGTATAAAGGAGGTCTGTTTATGAGTCAAGAAGAAAATCTTGAAGAGATTCAATCTGAAGAAGTGGCTGAGACAGAACTTGTTGAAGAAGAGACTGTAGAGGTTGATCCTTTAGAAGTTGCACTTGCAGAAGCTGCAGACTATAAAGATAAGTATTTAAGAGCACATGCTGATTTTGAAAACTCTAAAAGACGTTTAGAGAAAGACAAGATGAATGCTGTCTCTTATGCAAATGAGAGTTTTGCTAAAGATATTTTAGCAGTGATAGACTCATTTGAAAATGCTTTATCATCTATTGACGGTGCTAATGAAGATAACTCTTCAGAGGTATTGGCAAATATGAAAGAGGGTGTGAACCTTACGTATGAACAACTCAAAAAGATATTGGAAAAGAACCATATCAAAGAGGTAGATTGTTCAGGTGAGTTTGACCCAGAAGTACATCAAGCTATCATGCAAGTCGAAAGTGACGCACATGAAGTAGGTGATGTAGTTCAAGTAATGCAAAAAGGTTACACCATTAAGGACAGAATTTTACGTCCAGCGATGGTTAGTACCTGTAAATAAATTGGTAGGGTTGGCTTTAGCCGACCAAGCTAAAAGAATATATGTATGTGGTCGGCTGAAGCCAACCCTACGAGAAATTATAAATTTTAAAGGATTTTAATATGGCAAAAGTATTAGGAATAGATTTAGGAACAACAAACTCTGCAATGGCAGTGTTTGAAAATGGCGAAGCAAAGATTATTGCAAACAAAGAGGGTAAAAATACAACACCTTCTATCGTTGCATTTACAGATAAAGGTGAAGTTTTAGTTGGTGAGTCAGCTAAACGTCAAGCGATTACTAACCCAGAGAAGACTATCTACTCTATTAAGAGAATTATGGGTCTTATGATGAATGAAGAGAAGGCTAAAGAAGCACAGTCTAAACTTCCATACCATGTAGTAGACCGTTCAGGTGCTTGTGCTATTGAAGTAGCTGGTAAAACATATACTCCTCAAGAGATTTCTGCAAAAGTACTCATCAAAATGAAAGAAGATGCAGAAGCTTACCTTGGTGAAACTGTAACTGACGCGGTTATTACAGTTCCTGCTTACTTCAATGATGCACAAAGAAAAGCAACAAAAGAAGCAGGAACTATCGCAGGTCTTAACGTACTTAGAATCATCAATGAGCCAACATCTGCAGCACTTGCTTATGGTCTTGATAAAAAAGAATCAGAGCAAATCGTAGTTTACGATTTAGGTGGTGGTACATTTGATGTTACTGCACTTGAGACTGGTGATGGTGTTGTTGAAGTAATGGCTACTGGTGGAGATGCATTCCTTGGTGGTGATGACTTTGATAACAAAATCATTGATTTTGTAGCAGAAGAGTTTAAAAACGAAACTGGTATCGATGTAAAAGCTGATGTTATGGCACTTCAACGTGTTAAAGATGCAGCTGAGACAGCTAAAAAAGAGCTTTCAAGTTCTACTGAGACTGAGATAAACCTTCCGTTTATTACAGCAGATGCTTCTGGACCAAAACACTTAGTGACTAAAATCACTCGTGCTAAGTTCGAATCACTTATTGGTGATTTAGTAGCATCTACAATTAAAACAGTACAAGGTGTACTTAAAGATGCAGGTCTTAGTACTTCTGAGATTAATGAAATCGTTATGGTTGGTGGATCAACACGTATACCACTCGTACAAGAAGAGATGAAAAAATTCTTTGGTAAAGAGCTTAACAAATCTGTAAATCCAGATGAAGTTGTTGCACTCGGTGCTGCTATCCAAGGTGGTGTACTTGTAGGTGATGTTAAAGATGTATTACTTCTTGATGTGACACCACTTTCATTAGGTATTGAAACATTAGGTGGCGTAACGACTAAAGTGATTGAAAAAGGAACTACAATTCCTGCTAAAAAATCACAAGTATTCTCAACAGCTGAAGATAACCAACCAGCAGTTAGTTTACATGTACTTCAAGGTGAAAGAGAGTTTTCAAAAGATAACAAATCATTAGGTATGTTTGAACTTAGAGATATTCCAGCAGCACCACGTGGTGTACCACAGATTGAAGTGACGTTTGACATTGATGCCAATGGTATCTTAACTGTTACAGCTGCTGATAAAGGTACAGGTAAATCTCAAGAGATTAAAATTACTGGTTCGAGCGGATTAAGTGACGAAGAGATTGAAAAAATGGTACAAGATGCTGAAGCTAACAAAGCTGAAGATGAAAAAAGAAAAGAAATAGTTGAAATTAGAAACCAAGCAGATGCACTCATCCACCAAACAACAAAGTCACTAGCTGACCTTGGTGAAAACTTTGATGCAACAGAAAAAGAAGGTATCGAAGCTGCTATTACTGACTTAGAAGAGACACTAAAAGATGACTCTGCAACCAAAGAGCAGATAGAAGAAAAAGTAAAAGTATTGACTGAAAAAAGTCACAAACTAGCTGAAGCTATGTACGCCAAAGAACAAGGTGGTGCAAACCCAGAAGCTAAAAAAGCAGACGATGACGATGTTATCGATGCAGAAGTAGAGTAAGACTCTACTTCATAAAAATGATAAAGTTGCACCCTCAATTACAGCAACTGATTAATCTTTTTCTCCTCCTTGTTGTAGGTAAATATGTAGCCCATATTTATCTCACATGGAAGGAGATTATAGGAATACTCCTTTTTACATTTCTTATAGAGCATTTATTCTATTACCTCAGAAATAAAACATTAAACTTTATCTCTTTTTCTTCACTTTCAACAGCCATAGGCGTTATGCTAATGATGGTAACTACACATTACATCATTTATTTTGTTGTTCTATTCTTTGCATTGATGCAAAAACAATTTTTACATTATCATAAGCAACATTTTTTTAACCCTTCAAATTTTGCACTTATCATAGGATTACTTTTTTTTTATAATGATGCACATCTTGTATTAGGACAATTAGGGCATGAAGTATGGTTTATATGGGCTGTAAGTATTGTAGCTGTAGCTATACTGTATCGTGTAGATAGATGGGCAGTGCCTATTAGTTTTGTTTTAAGCTATCTTATTTTTCAATATTTTATGATTGTTAATTCAGACCCTGTTATCATTATGGAAGATATTT
>Ga0256845_1001496_pt1 | contig 18651 bp, 16 predicted proteins | sample RiftiametaG_FD_189101 | JGI IMG/M metagenome (GOLD analysis project Ga0256845, IMG submission 189101) | Tube worm associated microbial communities from hydrothermal vent at the East Pacific Rise, Pacific Ocean - Riftia | ecosystem: Host-associated > Annelida > Integument > Unclassified ...
CCTTCGGCTATGCGGAGGTGACTTCGTTTAAGAGATCGTGCGTTGTAGCACGGCGGTTCCTAGTTGCCACCTGTTATCCGTCCGGTCTTTTCGGACCGTTTGGATAACGAATGAGGCTCCACTGTTTTTCTATACTTGGGAGGCCTTGGCTAGGGGCTCCCGCTAGCGGATTGCCTGCACGTGACGTTCGGCAAAAAATCATGACAATGAAAAAACTACTAATAATCCCACTCATCATCACCTTTTTAGGGGCATGCAAACAAGAGGCTTACCATCAACAATCGTATTCAGTCTGTGATATAGATGATCTTCCTGAGAAAGATTATTCTGATTGGGTTCCGCTCACAGATATGCAGAGTAGTTTTAACAGCCGACCAAAAGGGACATATTGGGTACACATGGAAGGACGTAATAACAATGGATTGAGCCAATTCAGATGGGTTCAACGTGAATGGGATAAAAACATCTATAGCACTTGGATGCATCGGAGCAACATGTCAGAAGCTGAGTTTTACAAGGTGGGGATGTCTCTTCGAGGTAAAGGCTACGAGAGGGTTAGCCTGCAAGTTTTTATAGATGGATCAGGGGTCGCCAAACATCAAGTTTTATGGGTTAAGTCAGCACCCAAAAACGGAAATAAAGAAGAATCTACAAAGGAAACAGAAAAGCGCGCGATCTTCGACCTAACGCCGGGAATCTACCTCCCTTCTTCTACATTTCAACAACTGCATAAACCGAAAAAATCTGTCGAACAAGGTGCAATTGATGAATCTAGCACATTCAAGGTGAATGGTATCTCACTAACCCTTAATGGGCTATGGGAGCACGTAGATAAGTCATCCTTTGGCTACGTCGTAAGGCCAAAAGATGGGGGCTTCAAGAAGGTGCGGATTCACTCTATACGGTTTAAAGGTGTCTCTCTCAAAGATGCTTTAAATAGCACCAGTGACCGAACTAAGAAAAATGATGACATTACCCTTGCGGTAACCAAAGTTAAGACGAATAGCGGTATTGAGGTTATGAAGGCTTCCGTCGCAAAGACTGGCGGTAAAATCTATTTGGAGAGGTATTTTTGCCTGAAGCCCGAGGGTGAGATTATTTGTATATGTGTTTACAGCTTCGGTGATCAGGCTTTCTCGAAATCTGTGGAGAAGGCGTTATCACATTCACTTGATCTAACCAAATAAAGTGGCTGAACAATAAAGGTTCAACACAGCCGGATCATGTCTTTGATGAACTGGAGCCAGAGGAAAAAGAGGCCGCGTAGGGTGTAGCGGAAATGGCCGTCGCCGGTGAGGCGGATGATGCCTCGGGTTAAGTTGTGATCGATCTGGAGGCGAAGCTCGTTTTCGATTTCTTCTTCAATGTGATCGGGGTCGGGGATGCTGAGGTCGTCATCGATGAATCCTTGTTCGGAAAGGAAGTATTCGTGGTCGATGATGAGTTTTTGGGCGCATTCGTCAATGCAGCTTACTTGATTCCAGTGCACCCGTGGGGCGGTCTTGAGGGTGGGGGAAAAGGGGAAGTTGGTGGTGCGCCAGATGCCATCGGTGATGTCGCGCGAGGTGATGGTGAGGTAGGTGAAGGTGACTTGCGATTGTTCACAGAGGCAAAGTGAGGCGACGGATCTGGTTTCGGCATTCCAGAAGAGTTGATAGAGCTGCTCCATGCCGCCGAGGTTCCAGCCGCAATTGCGGATGTGTTCATAGCCGGCATTTTCCAGAGTGGAAACGTGTTGGGCGGCATGCGGGAAAATATCGTGGTTGATGGAAAATGATTGTTCGAGCTGGTTTTCGAGTGGCATGCGCATTTTGCGGATGCGGGTGAGTAGCTCGACCCAGGGGAGGAAAAACCAAGCCGCCGCTGCGGCAATGCCTGCCAAAATGCTGCCGGTCACGTAGTAAAAACAAAGGCCTGAGGCAAAAAGCATGACCAAGGCTCCGACTTTGCGCAGGATGATGGTGCGGCATGAACGAAGGGCAAAGCCAAAGACCACGATAGCGACGACGATGAAAAATTGCTGCATATATAAAGAGGATGAAAACTGGATGGTGGAGCGTGAGGGGAATATGCACTGACTTCGCCATATTGCAACTTGTGAAAAGAGTAGTGTCCGATATATTTCAGGCATGGCGATTGAGACATTTGACGGGATTAGTCCACAGATTCATGACAGCGCGTTTGTTGCCGGCAGCTCTGATATTATCGGGCGGGTGACCATTGGCGAGGAGGCGAGTATTTGGTATCAAACCACCCTGAGGGGTGACATCAATGAGATCGTGATTGGTCCTCGAAGCAATGTGCAGGATAATACTTGTGTGCATTTGGCTGACGATTTTGGGGTTTATGTGGGTGAGTTGGTGACGATTGGGCACAGCGCGATCATTCATGCTTGCACGATTAAGGATGAGGTTTTGATTGGCATGGGGGCCTGTATCATGGATGGCGCTGTGATCGGAGAACGGTCCATCATCGGTGCTGGGACTTTGATTACTGGTGGCACGGTGATTCCTCCCGGCTCATTGGTGATTGGTCGTCCGGGGAAGGTGGTGAGGACGTTGGATAAAAAGGATCAGGCGAACGTGAAGTCTTTGGCTTTGAAATATGTGGGCGTCTCTCGTCAATTCATCAACCGCTCGAATGGCGGGAGGGTTTAAAGAGGTTCGTTTCCTTTATGATTAATTTACCTGTCTATGCGCTTAAAGACCCGTTGCTCGGTGCCATTCGGGGCACTGGGCGATTGCTTCTTCGCGCGCCTACGGGGTCGGGGAAGTCGACCTGTGTGCCCCCGATGCTGCTGGACGGTGGGGTGGTGGATGGTTTGATTGTTGTGGTGCAGCCGAGGCGGATTGCCGCGCGAATGCTAGCGCGACGGGTCGCGCAGGTCCGTGGATCGAGGCCGGGTGGTGAAATCGGTCACGTGGTGCGGTTTGAGAACTGCATGGGGAAAGAGACCCGCATTGTGTATGTGACGGATGGGGTGTTGCAGCGGTGGTTGGAGGATGATCCTGAGCTTTCTCACGTCGGTGCGGTTGTTTTTGATGAGTTTCATGAACGGCGCATCGCCAGTGATGTGGCATTGGCGCGGTGTTTGAATTTACAAGATGGAGCCGATGCCAAGAGGCCGGAGCTGAAAATTGTGGTGATGTCTGCAACTCTGGAGGTTGCGGGCTTGAAAGATTATCTGGATCCCTGCGAGGTGCTGGAGGCTGAGGGGCGGGCGTTTTCTGTAGATGTGGTGTATCGGGGCAGCGGGACTCCGGCTCAATCAGCTTCGAGAGGGCGACCGGAAATCAAGGTGTGGGATCGAATTGCGGATGCCGTTCGCGATGCAGCTGGGCATGAGGATGCGGGGCATATTCTGGTGTTTCTTCCTGGTGTGCATGAGATCCGGCGAAGTATTGAGCTGATTGAACGGGCTGCGTGGTCGCGGGGGTGGGATGTTTGTCCTCTCTACAGTGGTCTTTCTCCAAAGCTTCAGGATGAAGCGGTGGCTCCGGGCGGGCGACGCAGGATTATTGTTGCGACCAATGTTGCGGAAACTTCCTTGACGATCGATGGCGTGCGTACGGTGATTGATGCCGGATTGGCTCGGGTGGCGCGATACGATGCCGTTCGCGGGCTCGATACGCTGATGATCGAAAAGATCTCACGCGCATCCGCTGATCAGCGTGCAGGACGTGCCGGGCGGACGGCTCCGGGGCGGTGTATTCGTTTGTGGAGTGAGGCGGATCACGGCCGGCGGGTGGCATTTGATTTGCCTGAGATTCGGCGGGTTGATCTCGCGGAGGTGGTTCTTTCTTTGAAGTCGGCTGGGGTGGGTGAAGTGGCTGGGTTTCGCTGGTTGGATGCGCCTGAGGCTCATCCTCTGGAGGTGGCTGAGAAGTTGTTGCGTCAGTTAGGGGCGCTTGATGTTGAGGGTGGGATTACGGATGAGGGTGTAATGATGTCGGCGTTTGCTCTGCACCCTCGTTATGCGCGATTGATGCTGGCGGGGCAAGAGGAAGGGTGCGTGGCTGAGGCTGGGTTTATTGCGGCGGCGGTGCAGGGTGAGGGCGTGTTTACGCGTGGGCGTGGCGCTGGAGGGGGTGGTGGAAGGGAGGAGTTTACTGAGCCCTCGGATGGATCGGATTTTGTGGCGGAGTGGCGGGCATTTCAGGTGGCGCGCGATATGCGTTATGACCCCCGGAGGTGTGGGCAGAGCGGTATTCTGGCTCGCGGTGCGCGCGAGGTCGGGAAGTCGCTTGAGCAATTAGAGCGGGCGGCAACTCGGCGTGGATTGCGCTGGGGGCAGGTGGATTTTGAGCGGAATCGCGCGGCGGTGAGTCGGGTGATGTTAGCGGCGTTTAGTGATCGGCTGGCGGTGCGTCTGGGGGTGGCGACTCTGGCGTGTAGGGTGGTGGATGGTCGGCGAGGGAAGCTGGACTCTCATAGTGCGGTGAAAGAGGCTCAGGCATTTGTGGCCACCGAGATGACGGAGGTGGAGGGTAAGGAGGTGGTGGTTTACCTGAACCGCTGCGCTGAAATTTCGCTGGACGATTTGCGGTCGCTTTTTCCCGATGACTTTCATGAGCACGATGGGGCGGTTTATGATGCCTCTGCGCGCCGGGTGGTGAGGAAACGAGTGCTTCGTTTTCGCGATTTGATTTTAGAGTCGAAAGAAGGTGGTGAGCCGCCGCTGGCCGATGCTGCCCAGCTTCTCGCCGAGCGTGTGGCCAGCGGTGAGCTAAAGATGAAATGCTGGGATCAAAGTGTTGAGCGCTGGATTGCCCGATTGGTGAGTCTTTCCCAATGGTTGCCTGAAATGGAGTTGCCGGGATTTGACGAGGACGATAAACTCATGGTGCTCGAAGATGTTTGCCAAGGGGCGAAGTCGTATAAAGACATCAAAAACCGAGAGGTGATGCCGGTTTTATCGAAATGGCTATCGGCAGGGCAGAAGCAGGTGCTGGAGGCTTATGCACCATTGGAAGTGACTCTGAGTAATGGCCGGAATGCGAAAGTGCGATACTCTCTGGATGGCGCACCGTGGATTGCTTTGAAAATGCAGTTGCTTTATGATGTGGAGGTTCTGCCGGAAATTGCCATGGGGAAAACCAAGCTGCTTGTTCATCTCTTGGCTCCCAATCAACGGCCGTGGCAAGTGACCGATGACCTGAAAGGCTTCTGGGAACGTGGCTATCCGCAGATGAAAAAGGACCTCGCTGGGAGGTATCCTCGGCATGAATGGCGGTGATTTAGTGTTTGAGGCTTGAGTTTTCCTCCGATCTCTGTGCATTCCTTGCCGCGCCATGGAAAAATGGATTCTTTTTGCCGCTTTGATGTTGGCCGTGATTGCGGCTCTGCAGGGGGCGAACTACGTTCATCGTGGTGTGAGGTCCCGTTGGACATCGCTCTGGTTGTTATTTTCTTTTGTGGCGCAGTTCGGAGTGCTGGCGGTGCGTGGGCAAATGCGGGGCAGTTGTCCTCTGGGTGATACCGGCGAGGTGCTGGTCTTTTCCGCTTGGTCGCTAACGATGTGTTATCTGGCGGTGGGCACGGTTTATCGATTGTCATTGCTGGGGGTGTTTACCGCGCCTTTGGTGTCGTTTTTATTGGGTTTGGCGTTGATTCCCGGGATGATGGATGTTTCTCCCGAACACGCTAAGAGCACGGATGCTTGGCGGGCATTTCATGCGGGGTTTTCTGTTTTGGCCTACGGCGCATTGGGGCTTTCTTCGGTGGCTGCGGTGATGTTTTTGGTGCTGAATCGGCAGCTCAAGGATGCGCATTTGAGCACGGGGTTGTTTAAAAATTTACCACCGGCTCGGGATTTGATTGGGGTGGTGCGTCGGTTGTTGGTGTTGGGTGTGATTATTTTGACGCTCGGTGTGATTTGTGGAGTGATGATGAAGGCGGCTCCGGTGGATGGGAGCGCGGGCTCTGAGGGGCCGAGTCGGCATTTGTTGATGGCAGCGGGTTTATGGCTGGCTTACGCCGCTTTGTTGGTGGTGACGTGGTGGCGTGGTTTGCCTCCCCGCAAATTGGCGTTGGCCACGGTGGTGTTATTCGTTTTGTCTTTGTTGATTTTTCTCGTGTTATAGATGGAGCTTATTTGCATAGGATTGAATCATGAGACTGCACCTGTCGAGGTGCGGGAGCATTTTGCTGTGCCTGCCGAGCAGCTCGGAGATCGCGCTTGTGAAATTGCGGCGTTAAGTTGTCTCGGGGAAAGTGTGGTGCTTTCCACCTGCAACCGAATGGAGATCTACGTGGTGGCTGAGGATGCTGAAGAGGGCACCGTCGCCTTGTGGGATCATCTTTCTCAAGGCCGTGATGAGGAGGCGATGAAGCATCTTTATCAGAAATCGGGTAACGAGGCACGGAGGCATCTTTTTCGACTCGTTTGCGGGCTTGATTCCATGGTGCTGGGGGAGACTGAGATTTTTGGACAGGTCAAACAGGCTTACAAGCAGGCTCTGGAATCTGGAGCGACTAAGGGGATTCTTAATCAATTGTTTCAGAAGTCGTTTTCTGTAGGGAAGCGTATCCGCACCCATACGAGTATTCAGATCGGGCCGACATCGGTGGGCAGCGTCGCCGTGGATTTGGCGGAGAAAATTTTCGGGAAACTCAAGGGCTGCCATGTGATGATTATTGGAGCGGGTGAAACAAGCCGCAAGGTGGCGATGAGTATGCTGTCTCGCGGTGCGAGTAATCTGACGGTGACGAACCGGTCTGAGCAACGCGCCAAAGATCTCGCCGCCGAACTCGGTGGGAAGTCGGTTCCTTTCACCGATTGGGAAAAAACGCTGATCGAGGCGGATGTGGTGGTGTCGTCCACTGGGTCGTCCGAACCGGTGCTTCGCGCTGCCCAGATCGAGGCGGTGCGGGGGAAGCGAAAATACCGTTCGCTGTTTTTAATTGATATTGCCGTGCCACGTGACATCGAGTCTGCGGCAGGTGAGATCGAAGAAGTTTACCTTTACGATATGGACATGCTGCAGAAGCTGGCGGGGGATGCCCGGGCGTCACGCCAGTTGCAGGTGGATATTTGTGAGCAAATGATCGAAGAAGAGTTATAATAGCAGAGATGAAACCATTAGTGATAGGAACGCGAGGCAGTGCGCTGGCATTGGTCCAGGCAGAAATGACGGAAGCTGCGTTAGCGCAGGCTTTTCCCGATTTGGAAGTGGTGCGCAATGTGATCACTTCGACGGGTGACCGCCGCACAGATGTGCCATTATCCCAAGTGGCGAAGGTCGAGGGGATTATCGATAAAGGCGTTTTTATCAAAGAGCTCGAGATCGCTCTGGAGGCGGGTGAGGTAGATATTGCCGTGCACAGCCTGAAGGATGTGCCGACGGTGCTGGAAGATCAGTTTGAAATGGTAGGCGTGCTGGAGCGTGCTCCGGTGAGTGATGTTTTGATTTCATGTCATCCAGGTGGCTTGGACGGCTTGCCTCAGGGGGCGACTGTTGCGACCAGTAGCGTGCGTCGGCAGCGACAGCTCAAGTGGCTGCGGCCAGACCTGAATATGGTGGATATTCGAGGCAACGTGCAGACCCGATTGAGTAAGCTCGCTGAGAATGATGACATCGATGCCACGATGCTGGCTGAGGCTGGTTTGGTGCGTTTGGGATTTGATTTGACCGGCGACCTTGGTCACGGACTCTTTGCTACGCCGCTAGCACCGGATACTTTTTTACCCGCTGCGGGGCAGGGGGCGGTTGGTTTTGAAATCAGAACGGGGGACGAAACAGCCAAAGCTTATGTGCAGGCGATCACTCACGAACTCACCATGCTTCAGGTGCGTGCCGAGCGGGAATTTTTACGGTTGCTCGATGCTGGATGTCACACTCCCGTGGGTGTGGAATCGCGGATCGATGGCGAGACGCTTCACATGATGGCGTGTGTGTTTGATGAAGAAAATGATGTGGCTCCTGAAGAGTCTAGCCTCAGCGGATTGGCGAATGAGCCTGAAGCTGTCGCTTTGAAACTTTACCAATCGCTGAAATGAGTGGAATTTGTTATCTCGCAGGTGCTGGTCCCGGTGATCCCGGACTGGTGACGTTAAAGGCGCAGCGCTGCATCGGGCAGGCGGATGTTTTGATTTATGACGCCCTGAGTAGCGCTGAGCTGCTGACGTGGGCGAAGCCCGATTGCGAAAAAATCGATGTGGGTAAGCGTGCCGCCAAGCACAAGCTTTCTCAGGATGATATTAATGCGCTGCTGGTTCAAAAAGTCAAAGAGGGCAAGGTGGTGGTGAGGCTCAAGGGCGGTGACCCGATGATGTTTGGTCGTGGTGGCGAAGAGGCCGCTGTGCTGGCTGAGGCCGGGTTGAAATTCGAGATCATCCCGGGGATTTCATCCGCTTTAGCTGGGCCCGCCTATGCTGGGATCCCTCTGACTCACCGTGATTACGGCTCTCAGCTTACGATTTTTTCTGGGCATGACTCTAAGGACAAACGCAAGAGTGATATTGATTACGCGCTGCTTGCCAAGACTCCGGGAACCAAGGTGTTCCTCATGGGTATGGCCCGGTTGCGCTTCATCACAGAGAGCTTGATCGAGAATGATGCCGATCCCACAACGCCGATTGCCCTGACTCGTTGGGCCACGACGGGGAGGCAAAAAACGATCACGGGCACGCTGGCCGACATAGCGGACATTGCAGAAGCCCAACAATTCAAAGCCCCAGCTGTGGGCGTTATCGGAGAAATTATTAAAGAAATGGACAAGATTGATTGGTATGAAAATCGCCCGCTCAAGGGGAAACGCATCGTGGTAACACGTAGTCAGGAACAGGCAAGTGGTCTGGTCAAGCAACTCACAGAGCTAGGTGCCGATGTGCTGGAGCTGCCCGTGATTCGCATTGATGATCCTGTTGATAAGTTGGGGTTTGCCGAAGGTGTTGCCCAGGCGCATACTTATGATTGGCTTATTTTCAGCAGCACCAATGGTGTGCGCCGGTTTTTCGATGCTTTTTACGCTACTTACAAAGATGCACGTAGCATTGGCGGGGTGAGGATCGCAGCGGTGGGACCTGGCACGGAAAAAGCCATTCGCGAATACCGCTTTGATGTCGATCTTGTTCCCGAGCGCCACATTGCCGAGGGTTTGCTGGAGTCGTTTAAAAACGATCATAATGTCGATAGCCAAACGATTCTCTGGGTGCGCCCTGAAAATGCCCGCCCGATTCTGGCCGATGGCTTGACGGAGATGCAGGCGATTGTCGATGAGTGTATTGCTTATCGGATAGAAGCTGAAACGTCAGATCCGACAGGGGCTGCGGCTCGTTTTATCGAAGGCGGTGCCGATATGGTGACGTTCACCAGTTCCTCGACAGCGAAGTATTTCAGCAAGCTTGGGCTGGCATGGCCGGAAGGTTGCAAAGCTGCCAGTATTGGTCCAATTACCACGGCGAAGCTCAAAGAGCTGGGACAAACCAGCATCATCGAGGCCGAGGAGCACAACATTGAAGGGCTCGTGCAGGCGATTGTGGAGGAGTTGGCTTAAAGTAGGACAAGTTTTGTCATTAATGGACATGTTTTCACTTGCAACTGAGTGCAAGGTGGGCAAAGTTCGCCCGCGAACAAAAGCAAGTTGATCAACAAACTAAGGATTAAAGAATGATTGAATTTCCAATACACGCGCCGCTCGACGATGCGCAGAAGCAGCAGCTCGGTAGTATTCTGGGCACCTTGACCTCGGAGCAGACGGCTTGGGTGAGTGGGTTTTTGGCCGGATTGCAGGGGAGCGGCGCAGCGGTAGCTTCAGCGGCTGAGCGTAAGCTGACGATCCTCTACGGCACGGAATCTGGCAATTCCGAGGAGCTTGCGGAGCAAGTGTCCAAGGCGGCCAAGCAAAAAGGATTTAAAGCCAGCGTCGTCAATATGGCGGATATCGCACCTGCCGATCTCAAGGATGCTGGCACACTTTTGGTGGTTGTCAGCACTTGGGGTGACGGCGAGCCACCGGAGGCTGCGGAGGAATTTTATAACAGCCTCATGGATGGGGCTGGTGGAGTGAACCTTAAGGGCGTCGAGTTTTCTGTCTGTGCTTTGGGCGATACGGGATATGATCAGTTTTGCCAGACTGGTAAGGAGATCGATGTTCAGTTGGAAAAATTGGGTGGCACACGTTTTGTTGGCCGCGTTGATTGCGATGTTGATTTTGATGATAGCTTTGCTGAGTGGAGTCAAGCTGTGTGGGGTAAGCTCGGTGAGGCTAAAGCGGCATCGGCTGAGGTGGTCGTCCCGGTGGCGGCTCAGGTTTTCGATAAAAAGAACCCGTTTCCAGCCGAAGTGCTCGAGAGCCAACTGCTCAGTGGTGAGTGCTCAAATAAAGAAATTTTACATATTGAGCTTTCTCTCGAAGGTTCGGGGGTGGATTATCAGCCGGGTGATGTGTTAGCTGTGCTTCCTCGCAATGCGGCGGATGTGGTTGATGCCGTTCTCCGTACCTCGGGGCTGTCGGCTGATGCTGAGGTGGAAGTCAAAGATGTTGGCAGCATACCTCTGCTTGTCGCCCTGACTTCTGATTTTGATATTACGGGACTTTCCCGCAAAGTGGCGACGGCATGGCAGGCTGTGTCAGGCTCTGCCGAGTTGGCTCAATTACTCGCTGATGATGCCAAGGCTGATTACAAGGCATGGGCGGAAGGTCGTCATGTGGTGGATTTATTGGAGAGCTATCCAGCCAAAGATCTGAGTGCCCAGCAGCTGATTGATATTTTGCGAAAGCTTCCTCCCCGTCTTTATTCGATTGCTTCGAGTTCGTTGGATCATCCGGGTGAGGTGCATCTTACGGTGGCCGCTGTGCGATATGAAACGCATGATAAGTCACGCAAAGGTGTGGCGTCCACCTTTTTGGCGGATGATGCTCCGAAAGGGTCATTGGTGTCGGTCTATCTGCATAAAAACAAAAACTTCCGTTTGCCCGAGAGTGGGGAGACTCCCATCATCATGGTGGGTCCTGGAACAGGGGTTGCTCCTTTCCGTGCATTTGTGGAAGAACGCACGCAGTTGGAGTCGAAGGGGGATAGCTGGCTTTTCTTTGGCGATCAGCGTTATAATGAAGATTTTCTCTATCAGCTTGAGTGGCAGGAGCATTTAAAAAATGGCAGCTTGTCGCGTCTCGATGTCGCATTCTCCCGTGACCAACCCGAGAAGGTGTATGTCCAGCATAAGATGGCGGCACAGGCTGCGGATCTCTGGCAGTGGCTGGAGAAAGGGGCGCACTTTTACGTCTGTGGTGATGCCTCGCGTATGGCTAAGGATGTGCATGAGGCTTTGCAGCACATTATCGTCACCGAGGGCGGTAAGTCTCAAGAGGAAGCCGAAGCCTACGTGTCGAAGATGAAGAAAGACAAGCGCTACCAGCGGGATGTTTATTAAGGGAGATTGAAGAGACCAGAATTAAGAATACAGACCATAAAATTTGAACGATGAGCAAAGAAAAAAAACTTGCGGTCAACGAGCCGCTAAAGCTGAACAGTAACTACCTGAGAGGAACGCTGGCTGAGGAATTTGCCGATGTGAGCACGGGTGCGATTACCGCTGATAATCAGCAGCTAAGTAAGTTTCACGGAATGTACCTCCAGGATGATCGCGATGTGCGAGCTGGGCGACGGAAGAAGAAGTTAGAGAAGGCGTATAGCTTTTTGATCCGGGTGCGTATGCCCGGTGGTGTGATTACTCCCAAGCAGTGGTTGAAGATGGACTGGCTGGCCGATGAGTATGCCAATGGCACACTCAAGCTGACCACGCGTCAGGCATTTCAGTTGCATGGCGTGATTAAACATAATCTGATTCCGACGATTCGTGAGATGGATAGCGTGGTGCTCGATTCCATTGCCGCCTGTGGTGATGTGAACCGCAACGTCATGGTCAATCCTAACCCTTTCCAAAGTGCTGCGCATGCTGAGGCGATGAAGCTGGCTACGGAGATTAGTGAACATCTTCTGCCCCGCACTGGAGCATACCGCGAGATCTTTCTCGATGGTGAAAAAGTAGCGAGCAACGAGGAAGAGCATGAGCCTATCTATGGCAAAACCTACCTGCCGCGTAAGTTTAAAATCACTGTGGCAGTCCCACCATCAAACGATGTGGATATTTACGCGCACTGCTTGTCATTCATTGCCATTCTCGAAGGTGAGAAGGTGGTGGGATACAACATTTCTGTCGGTGGCGGCATGGGCATGACCCATGGTCAGAAGGAGACCTTCCCACGGTTGGCCCAAGTCATTGGATTTATCACTCCTGAGAAGGCTGTGGATTTGGCTGAAAAAGTGGTGCTGGTGCAGCGCGACTTTGGTGATCGATACAATCGTAAACACGCTCGCTTGAAATACACGGTCGAGCGTATGGGCATTGATGGCTTCCGCGCTAAGCTGGAGGAATACCTTGGGTATTCACTGGAGCCAGCCCGCGACTTTAAGTTTGATACCAATGGTGACCGCTTCGGTTGGAGTGAAGACGCCAACGGCAACAGCCACCTAAACTTGTTCATTCCTGGAGGGCGCATCATTGATTCCCCAGCTTTTCTCACGAAAACCGGACTACGCGAGATCGCGAAGGTTCACGATGGTGATTTTCGACTGACAGCGAACCAGAATCTTGTGATTGCGAATGTTTCTCCAGAGAAACGTGCTGAGATCGATGCCCTTCTGGAGGAGTATCGCCTCCACGATAGTCATGTGCGTTCCGCCCTTCGGTTGAACTCAATCGCTTGTGTTTCCCTGCCAACTTGTGGCTTGGCCTTGGCGGAAAGCGAACGCTACCTCCCTGATCTCATCACGGAACTCGAAGAGAGTATTGAGTCCGCAGGATTGCGACACGATGCCATCACCATCCGGATGACCGGTTGTCCTAACGGGTGCGGCCGTCCTTTCATTGCCGAGATCGGCTTTGTGGGTAGGGCCCCCGGCAAATACAATGTTTACTTGGGGGGTGGATTTTTCGGTCAGCGCTTGAACAAGCTTTACCGCGAGTCTGTGAAAGCGGGCGATATCAAGGCTCTGCTTGCCCCAATCATTGAAGATTACGCCAAGCAGCGGAATGATGGTGAGCGATTTGGGGACTTTGTTATCCGCGCGGGTTACGTTAAGGCGACCACTGCGGGGAATGATTTTCATAAGAATATTATAGAGTTATGATCTCAACGGCTAAAGTGATGAATGCAGTATTAGATGTAGATTTGGTCAACGATGCCTTTGGCGGAATGAAAGCCGCTGAGCGTGTCGTGTGGCTGCATGAGCGGTTTGGCTCACGGCTTGTGCTCAGTAGCAGCTTTGGTCTTCAGGCTGCGGTGATGTTGCATTTGGTGAGTAAACACGCGCCTCAGATTCCTGTGATTTGGCTCGATACCGGGTATCTCTTTCCTGAGACCTATCAGTATGCCGAGCAGTTGATTGATTCGTTAGGGGTGGATGTAAAAGTCTATCAACCTAAAGTTTCAGCCGCTCGTCAGGAGGCTCTTTATGGAAAACTCTGGGAGCAGGGTGAAGAGGGGAATGGTCGGTATGGATTGATCAATAAGATCGAGCCGATGAACCGAGCCTTGCAGGATCAGGGTTCTGATATTTGGATCAGTGGCTTGCGACGTTCTCAGTCCAGCACTCGAGTGGATCGTCAATTTGGCGAACAGCAAAAGCGTACACTCAAAGTCTATCCCATTCTCGATTGGGCGGATGCTCAGGTGTCAGCCTATTTTTACGACAATGATCTGCCTAAACATCCTCTGGAATCCCAAGGGTATCAAACTATGGGCGATTGGCATTCTACTTCACCAGTGGTAGAAGGCGAGTCGGCTGAGGGGTCTCGCTTTGGTGGCGAGAAATATGAGTGTGGTTTGCATCTTGGCTCTTCGTCGTCTGATTTTCAGATTTAGGGATTGTGATACGCTATGAAGATTATGACCGGAAAGATGACACTGCTTCTTCTCGGTCATGGCTCATCTAAGCACCCTGAGTCATCGCGCTCGGTGAGGCTTCATGCTGAGATCTTGCGTCAACGAGGCTGTTTTTCAGAAGTGCACATTGCCTTTCTCAAAGAAGATCCGCTGGTGAAGAATGCATTGGGTTTGATCGAATCAGAAGAGATTCTGATTATTCCGGATTTTCTCGCAGAAGGGTATTTTACCCAGCAAGCCATTCCTGAGATGCTGGCGCTCGATTCCCTGCCTGAGACTGTAAGCTATTGCGATCCGGTGGGGACGCATCCGATGATCGCAGAGTTGATTGATCAATCGGCGCAGGGAGAGCTTGGCGACTGGGATCCTTTCCAGGTGAGTCTTCTGCTCGTAGGGCACGGATCAACGAGGAACTCCCAATCCAAACAAACGATGATCGATCACATTACCGAGCTTAAAAAAACGACGCCGTTTGCTCAGATTTCTGACGTTTGGTTAGAGGAGGCTCCTTTCGTTCGTGAATGGGCCTCTGTTGCGACGCAGAAAAAGATCATCGTCGTTCCCTTTCTTCTCTCCGATGGTCAACACGGAGGATGGGATATTCCTAAGATGATAGGGCTTGCTCGGGACATGCCGACGCACGGTGTCACTCATGAAGTGAAGGGCAGGAAGTTAAGAATATCACCCGCTTTGGGGACCTCCTCTAAATGGGTTGAAATCATTGAGTGTATTGCCCTGCGGTGATGATCGCAAGATCTTGCTTGCTATGCTTGGAAGCTGGGTTAGTGTCCCGCTCCCCTTCATTATCAGGTGATGGTGAAGGATCATTAATTCAACTTATCTAATTATATTATGTCTATTCAAGTTGGCGATACCGCCCCGGAGTTTTCTCTCGTTTCACTCACAGCTGACGGCCCGCAGGTCGTGACGCTCAATTCGCTCACTAGCGAGTCCAATGTGCTGCTTCTTTTCGTCCCCATGGCCTTCACGGGTGGATGCACGGAGGAGTTTTGTGCGATCACCAAGAGCCTGGATGCTTATAAGGTGCTCGACGCTAAGGTTGTCGGGATTTCCGGTGATAATCCATTTGCTCAGGGTGCATGGGCTGAAAAAGAGGGCATTGGAATCCCTCTGCTCAGTGACTACGAACACAAGGCAACTGAAGCCTACGGCATTGCCTACGAAAGCTTCATTCCTGAGGCCAATTTGATCATGGGCGGTGTGGCCAAGCGCTCGGCTTTTGTTGTCGATCAAGCTGGTAAGGTGCGTTACGCCGAGGTGCTTGAAAATCCGCATGACATGCCTGATTTTGATGCGATCCAAGCCTGCTTGAAGTCGCTTTAATTTTTATTTGTGCGAATGATCTGGGCGCTGCATGGAGCCGTTGGCCGTGCTGCTGACTGGTTGGGTTTTTCTGCTGATGTGCGGAAGGATTCTGCTGTCGCCGCTGCCGTGGGTGAGGTGCGTCGTCTTGATCTTTGGCGGTTTCTTGACTGTTGCCCGATGCCTCTGGGCAAATTGGGAGATACTCTCGCGGGAGAAATTGCCCGCGTTGATCCCGATCCCATCCTCGTCGCTTATTCGATGGGTGGGCGCTTGGCCTTGCACGCTTTGCTGGCAAAGCCACAAATGTGGCGAGGCGCTGTGATCGTTTCTGCCCACCCAGGGCTTTCTTCTGAGCTGGAGCGGGAGGATCGACGCGAAAAAGATGGGGAGTGGTCCGCTATGGCGTTAAAAGGTGAGTGGTCGGATTTTTTAAAGAAGTGGGAAGGGCAAGGCGTTCTCAATGGTGCTGGCGAGATGCCGGATCGGAGGGTGCTGAAGGGGCGACGGGCATCGGTGGCGCGTTCGTTTGTCGATTGGTCGTTAGGTGCTCAGGCTGATTTGACAGATCGGCTGCATGAGATCGAGTGTCCCGTGCTTTGGGTGACAGGTGAGGATGATGTGAAATTCACAAAGTTGGCTAAAAAAGCGGTTGCAGAGATGCCTCACGCCGAGCATCAGATCATTGCAGGCTGTGGTCATCGCGTTCCTTGGGAGCAATCGGAGGTTTTTTCAAAACATTGCAGACATTTTATCCAAGACTTGGTGAAAGGCTAAATCACAGATTTCAAGGGATTGGTGCATTTCGCGGTTGCGTCTCTCGATAATGGAGTGGATGATCTGCGCATGTGGAAATCAGCCCAGCCAGACGACTTTGAAGACGTTCTCTACGATAAAAGCGAGGACGGACAGATTGCGAAGATTACGATCAACCGCCCTGAAGTGCGCAATGCTTTCCGTCCCCAGACCACGCATGAGATATTACGTTCGCTAGAGATGGCGCATGAAGATCCGGAGGTCGGGGTGATCATTCTGACCGGAGCGGGGGATCTTGCCTTTTGTGCCGGAGGTGATCAGAAAGTACGCGGACATGCCGGGTACATTGGTGGCGATGGTGTGCCTCGGCTCAATATTCTCGATGTGCAACGGAAGATCCGCACTCTCCCCAAGCCCGTGGTGGCGATGGTGGCGGGTTATGCGATCGGAGGTGGTCATGTGTTGCATGTTGTGTGTGATCTGACGGTCGCCGCTGATAATGCGAAATTTGGCCAGACGGGGCCAAAAGTGGGATCGTTTGATGGTGGGTTGGGATCAAGCTATCTTGCCCGGATTGTGGGGCAGAAGAAGGCCCGCGAGATCTGGTATCTCTGCCGCCAGTATGATGCACAGGAAGCGCTCGATATGGGCTTGGTGAACACCGTAGTTCCTCTTGCGGATTTGGAAAAAGAAACCGTTTCTTGGTGTCGTGAAATGCTTCAGCATTCACCGATTGCGATGCGTTGCCTCAAGGCGGCTCTGAATGCTGACTGCGATGGCCAGATGGGGCTTCTTGAGTTGGCTGGAAATGCCACCATGCTTTACTACATGACTGAAGAGGGCAAGGAGGGTAAAAATGCGTTTCTTGAAAAACGCGAGCCTGACTTTTCCAAGTTCCCACGGGTGCCGTAATTCGGCGTTATTGGCTGATGCCTTCGGTGCGTGCTTCGACAGCCAGCTGGAAGGCTGTGCTGTCGCCGTGTCGTTTGATGGAGAATTTGACACATCGGCGTTCGCCTGGGGCGGAGGACCAGGTGGCTTGCCAGAAATGATAAGTCGTTCCGTTGGAACTGATTACTGTGATTTTGGAGACGCCGACTACTCCCGAGCTGTTGCGCGGTGAGCGTTCGCAGGTTCTGGCGCGATCGGCTATTTTTTGGATCATCGCATCACGCCAGCGGCGGGCCGCTACAAGCGCGTGTTCGGGGCCGCCGTGCATGCGGTCGGCAAAAAACTTACCATACTTAATTCCGCGCCGCTGCATCCGGACCTGCCAGCCGTGCGTGCCGGCACCGGGGAGGTCGATGCGTGCAATGGCGTAGTTGTTATCCGGTCTGTCGCTTGGGGCAGGCATAAGCGGAATATGGAATGGTTATGGGAAGTTTCAAGGATTCAGTTGATTGGTCGATCTATTTTTAATATCCTTATTCAATTAAATTAAGATGTACGGCAACTTAATTGTTGTATTTAATGTGTTTGCTAGTTATGGTGCTTGCATGAATGTGATCAATGCTGATGAGACCTCAGGGGAGCAGGCGTTAAGTCGTCTGGAAATGTTGCAGTGTCAGTCGGGGGCGGCGGTCTTGCGGAATGGGCAGATTTGTCGAATGAAGACGCCGATTCGGCGGCGGGTGCTGGGAGGAAGTGATGAAAATTTTTGCTATCACGTGATGACGCGGACTTGTGGCGCAGAGCGGATGCTTGAGGCTGAGGATTTGGAGGGTTTGAGGATTATCATCCGGAAGATGGCGTTGTTCAGCGGGGTGAAGGTGATGACTTATTGTCTGCTCGCAAATCACTGGCATTTATTGGTGAAGGTGCCTTCGAAAGAGAAGTTCTTACGGCAGTTTGATGATCGGAACGGAGAGCCTTTCGGCAGCGGGGAGGCCCGATTGATGGGGCATTTGGCGACTCTTTATAGCAAGGCTTACATTGAGCAACTCAAGCTGGAACTGGCGGATATGCGGGAGCGTGGATTGGAAGATGCTGCTCGAGAGGTGATTGAGAAATACAAACGTCGTTTCTGTGATTTGAGCCTTTACGTGAAAGAGGTTAAAGAACGCTTCACTCGATGGTATAACCGGAAGCATCAGCGCGTGGGTACGTTGTGGTCGGGTCGGTTTAAGAGTGTGCTTGTCGAAAATGGAGAAGCGCTACGCACGATGTCAGCCTACATTGACCTCAATTCTGTGCGGGCGGGGATTGTGGAGGATCCGAAAGATTACCGATGGTGTGGGTATGCGGAGGCTGTGGCGGGTTCTCGGCACGCTCGGCGTGGGTTGTGCATGGTGATGGAGAAACCGCAAGATAGCTGGGGGGAAAAGAGCGAGGGAAGCGGGGCGTGGTATCGATGCTGGCTGATGCTCGACGGCGAACAGGTTGAGCTGGATGAATGGACGGAGTCCAATCAGGTCAAAATCCGCAAGGGGATACCCCTAGAAAAGACTGAAAAGTCGCTTGCTGCCAAAGGTCAGTTGACGGCTGGAGAGTGCTTGCTGAGTCGATTAAAGTATATGAGTGCGGGGGCGGCGATCGGCTCAAAAAGCTTTATTGAAACGATCTTTGCCAAGCATCGTCAGGAGTTTGGAGCGTGTCGGAAATCGGGGAGTAAGCCGCTGGGAGGAAATCTTGCCGGATTGTATTCTCTGCTAGGAAAGATGGAAAAAGTGTATTTGTCTA
>Ga0256845_1001497_pt1 | contig 18637 bp, 11 predicted proteins | sample RiftiametaG_FD_189101 | JGI IMG/M metagenome (GOLD analysis project Ga0256845, IMG submission 189101) | Tube worm associated microbial communities from hydrothermal vent at the East Pacific Rise, Pacific Ocean - Riftia | ecosystem: Host-associated > Annelida > Integument > Unclassified ...
ACCTGGAACCCAGGCCCCGGATACGGGGGATCTGCACGATCCCTTCGCCTCCACAGGGCCGAGCCGAAGCGGGGCGCTGCTCGATCCCTTCCGGGGCCAGCCGGATCGAGACCGGGAGCGGAAGCGTATTCGCCGTTCGGACCCGGACTTGCGCGATCCCTTCGACGCGCCTCCAGACTGGAAGCCCGGGACCTGGCCCGTGTTGCTCGATCCCTTCTCGGGCTCGGGCTCGGGTTCGGGTTCGGGTTCGGGTTCCGGTTCCGACTGGAGCTCGGGCGGCACCTCGGAGCTCGGGCGTTCACTGTCACCCGAGCTGGCCGATCCCTTTGCGGACTGAGCCGGCCCGCGACACGTCAGAGCCCCGAGGAGTCTGCTCCCCGGGGCTCTGACGTGACGGGGCCGCCGAATCGGCTCCCCGATTGGGTCTGCGTCCTACTGAGGGTTGATGATCTCGAGCTTGAGGCCGCCCGGGTAGGCGTAGGAGGTGACGCCGGTGTAGCCGACCTGGATGACGCCGAAGGGCTGGTCGGAGGTCGCGAAGTGGGCGCCCTCGCTGACGTTGACGTCGGCGACCTCGAAGTTGCCGACTTGGACGTAGCCGCCCACCAGGTTGCCGTCGATGAGCACGTCGCTGCCGCCGGCCGGGCGGGTGATCTGGGCGTAGTGCTGGTTGTAGCCGGTACCGGTCACGAACGCGTAGCTGGTCAGGAACTGCTCGGTGGGCACCATCTGGTACATGCCGGGGTCGCCCGTGCCCGCGTTGGGGTTCTCGCTCTCGAGGTACTGGACCGGCAAGAACGGCCCGTCACCCGTGATCACGAAGTGATCGTTGGTAGCGAACTGGTAGTACTCGCCCTTGTCGAGGTTGATCGGGAAGCCGGGCTGGGGAGGCGAGGTCTCGACGGTCACGCCGTCGTCACCACCGAACACGCGCCAGTGGTACTGCTCGCTGCCGCGGTTGGGGGCGTGGGCACCGACGTACTCCTGTCCCCAGTACTCGAGCGGGAAGGGAGACTCCTCCATGTGGTCGCAAAAGGTGTTCTGCGGCCACGCCGGGACGTTGGCACACTCGGTCGCGCCGATCAGCCAGACCGGGTGATCGGCCGAGATGATGGTGCCCGAGACGTCGCCACCCGAGCTCTGCTGGGCGACCACGTTGAGGGTCGAGTAGCGCTGGAGCACCACGTCGGTGCTCTGTCCTGGGCTCAGAGCCGGCACGCCGCCGCCGCCCAAGGTCGCCTCGGGCACGGTGAAGGTGAGGGTCGTGTCGTCGACCGTGCCGATGACCGTGAAGTAGCTCGGGTAGGCGGTGCCGAGGGTGTTGGGGTAGGAGGTGACGATGTAGTTGCCGGTCAGCGCGTGCTCGGGGAGCAGCATGGAGGCGTCGTTGGTGGCCGTCGAGCCGATCGGCGAGTGCAGGTAGGCGACCACGGGGCGGGTGGTCTCGAGCCGGTAGACGCCACCTTGGCGGATGGTGGTCACACTGTCGATCTCGACCTGACCGAGGCTCCAGGTGAAGGTGCCCTCGGGCGGGATCTCGACGGCCGCGCCCTGGGCCTGCTCGGCATCCCCGTTGACGGGGACGAAGTAGAGCTGGGCCGTCACCGGGTTCACGCTCGAGATGTTGCCTGCGATCAGGGCGTCGTTCTTCGAGGGGTCGTTGGCGTTGTTGTAGAAGTTGTCCATCTTCGTGGCGAAGAAGGAGCAACCCACGGAGCTGGGGTTGGCCTCGATGAGGTCGCACTCGCTCAGGCACACGCCGTTGAGGCAGTTCGTGTCCAGGGGGCAGGGCTCGGGGTCGCCCCAGGCCTCGCCACTCTCGTCACAGGTCTGCGTGTTGTCGGCGTCGAAACACACGGTCTGGTCGGGTGTGCAGAGCAGGCCCTCGTCGGTGTCCATGCTGGTCATACCGTCGGTGCCGTCGGTGCCGGTGCTCGAATCGGAGTCGGAGTCGGTGCTCGAGTCGGTGCCGTCGGTGCCGTCGGTGGAGTCGGCCGTGCCGGTCTCCGAGTCGGCGTCGGTCGAGGAGTTGCCCTCCATCGTCCCGACCTCGTCGTCGGTGGTGGCGGTATCGGAATCGGTGTCGGTGCTCGTCGGGCTGTCGCCCGCCGTGTCGGTGACGGAAGAGGAATCGTCGGTACAGGCGAACAACAGGGCGCCGCTGGCCAGGACGGTCAAACCACGAAAGCTTCGTCGAGTCATGGGCGAGAGTCTCGCCGTTGTGAGGCCGCGCGTCTGCGGTTGGGGGAAGGGGGACTCGCGGGGTATCGCACGCGAAAGGTGGCACTGTCGTCGATAGCGCGATTTCCGATTTTGGATTGCGGCCGTCTCGGGAGGGGCGCTCAGGGCACGTCGACCACGACGCCGAGGCTCTCCACGTTGTGGCGACCTACGGCGCTGACGGCCCAGCGCCCCGGTCCAAGTTCGAGGGCCAGCGCCCCACCAACCTGAAATATGGGTTCCACGTGGGTGAGGTCCCATCCACCATCACCGTCGTCGGCGTAGATGGCGAATCCGCGCAGACGCTGGCCGGCGCTGTCCTCGGCCCACGCCTGCCCGCCCTCCAGGCTCAACAACGGTGGGTCGACCGGGTCGTCGATTCGCTCGACCAAGGGTGGCGAGAGCGCAGGGCGGGCGTAGAACTGCTCGACCAAGGCGGCCTTGATCCCGAGCGTGTCGGCGAGCAGGGGGGCGACCTGGAAGAAAATGTTGCCTCGTGAATTGGCCCCGGCGTACTGCCGTGAGAGCGCGATCTGGGCGAGGATCTCGTCCACGCTCCACTCGCCCAGCTTGCTGAGGTTGTTGCCCACAAAGATATAGCGCTCCGGGTCGATCTGGGTCCACCAGTCGAGCAGGGCCTCGTAGTTTTGAGCCTGGCTCGTGGTCGGCCAGTAGAGCTGGGGGGCGAGGTAGTCGACCCAGCCCTCGCTCAGCCACAGGAGTGGATCGGCGTAGAGCTCGGCGTACTGGTCCAGACCGACGATGCCCGGTGGCATGCCTGGCCTGTAGATGCCAAAGGGGGCGACGCCGAAGCGGCAGTCCGGGTCGGCAGCGGTGATCGCTGCGTCGAGCTCGGCCATCAGCACGTCGACGTTGTCCCGGCGCCAGTCGTCCCGGTCGAGCGCGCCGCCTTGCTGCTGGTACGCCGCCCAGGTCAGGTCGTCGGGGAAGGGCTCGCCGTTGGGATAGGGGTAGAAGTAGTCGTCGAAGTGGACCCCGTCGACGTCGTAGCGCTCGACCACGTCCAAGACCACATCGATCGTGTGCTCTCGGACCTCGGCCGAGCCGGGATCCATCCACAGGGCGCTGCCGTAGACGTGGGCGTGTTCCGGGAGCTGGAGGCCGATGTGGGGCTGAGCCAAGTCGGCACCCGCGCCCACCGAGCCTCGGTAGGGATTGAACCACGCGTGGATCTCGAGATTGCGGGCGTGGCCCTCCTCGATCAGGAAGGCGAGCGGATCCCAACCCGGGTCGACGCCCTGAACTCCGGTCAAGAACCGGCTCCAGGGCTCGAGGTCGGAGGCGTAAAGGGCGTCGGACTCGGGCCGGACCTGGAACACCACCGCGTTGAGATTCAGGCTCGCGGCGACGTCGAGGATCTCGATGAGCTCGGCCTGCTGGGAGGACGCGTCGAGGCCCGCGCTGCTGGGCCAGTTGATGTTGTAGACAGTGGCGACCCAGACCGCGCGCAGCTCTCGGGGATGGGCGACGTGGACGAGCTCCTGGTCCCAGATATCGTCGGTCTCGCTAGCGTCGCTGGTCTGGTCCGAGTCGCCTGAACTGTCGACATCGCTCGAGCTGTGGGACCCGGAGTCGCCGGACTCGAGGGTCTCGCCCGTCCCGGTTGGGGCTCCGCCGGTGCCCTGGGTTTCGTTCCCGCCCCCGTCGCTGCCAGGATCGCCCGCACACGCGAGGAGGCCGAAACTGGCGGTGAGGGCCCAGCGTCGGGCGGCGAGCGGGGCCCGGGAGGTCGAGGGGCGAGGCGGGAGCATGGGGCGGGTCTACCAGCTCGGGAGTCGTCGGAGCCGGCTGGAGTGGGATGTGTCGATTGGTCTCCCCGGGGTTGCCGTCCATGGCCGCTCAGAGCGAACCCGGGCCGGGCCTGAGATCCACATCGGGGTGAGGCCCTGTGGATCTCGCGGCTGGGGGCGGCCCTCCGACCAGGGAACACGGGCAGAGCTCCGTCAGCTGCAGCGGGGTGTTACAAAGTCGTATCAAAATCAAGTTGTCGTTTGAGCTGCAATTTGGGTTGAAGTGTGGTTCACTTGTTGCAAGTCTGGTGACTTGGTCTGGCGTTTGACTCGAGTGTTCGCGGTCGGTAGGAAAACGATGTCTATGTACATTGAGTGCGAGGGTGACCTGGCCCAAACTTGGACGATGACCCTCGATACCACGGATTGGTTGTAGTGAGTCGGGGCGCTCTCTCGGGGACCGTGGTGGTGTGCTTCCTGCTGTGCGGGGCCTGCGGTCCCGACACAAACGGGGGAGAGTGTTCCGTCAACGCCGAGAACACCATCCCGGGGGAGCTCATTGATTTTGTGGCCTTTGGCCATGACTTCGAGGCGTTTTGCCCGGGTGGATTCGAGGCTGCGGAGTCCCATGCGCGGTGGGTCGCGGACATCTGGGGGGGAGAGGGGGAGAGGGAGGCGTTCAAGTACGGATTGTTCGAGTCGCGTGACGATCCATGCTGGCCGTGTGACAGATTCGGAGCCTCAACCGCCGCATGTGCACTAGGCGGTGTCGTGGCGACGACCAAGCTTCCGCATCGTCACGAGATCTCACATGCGGTCAAGGGTACGAGCTGCGCAACTTTGCTCGAAGAGGGGTGGGCGACACTCTATGGGGACTACTATAAGGCGGCCTTGACGACAGGCGACATTCGGGTCGCGGCCGCTTCAGTGAATGAGGGCGGTCCGTTGCCTGGGGAGTACTATCCGCTGGCCGCACGCTTTGTCGCGTTTTTGATCGAGACCTATGGCCAGGCGGGGTTTCGGAGGGTGTGTGAGCTGGACAGCAACACGATGGCGGCGGTAGACGCGGCCATGGTGGAAGTTTATGGGAAGTCGTTCAGCGAGATCGCCGACGAGTTTGATGGTTACCCAGAGTGGAGCTTGAGTGAGCTGCGGCAAGATCAAGCCTGCGAGGATGGTGAGCTGGTCTCGAGCCCGTGGACGATGAGCCTGGACTGTGCGGCGCAGGGTGTCGAGGGCAAGCTCGGTGTGTATCTGTCCTCTCAGGTGCGCTTCGAGGTCGCCGAGCCCGGTAACTATTTGATCGAGTTCGACGCGCCGGTCGAGGCGATGCTGCGTTTGGAGATCCGAAGCTGTGAGCGGGACGGGATGGCCTCAATATTTTGGGATGCGAGGTTTGTTTATACCCATCCAGGTCACGAACCCAGTGGCCAGCTGTTCATGAACATGGCGGCCGGGGACTACGTGCTGCATCTGATGCTCAAAGACCCAGATGGACCGTTGTCGGTCGATCTGAATCTGACCCTGGAGTCTTGGCCGTAAGCGGCGACTCAGAGATGGGAAAATCGCCTAATTTGTGGTGCCTCGCAAACTCGGACCGGGTCGGGGTGATCGAGATGTTATGGTCGCGGTGTGCACTGGCTGCTGGAACCGGAGATGACCCTCGATGCCTCGGATTTGTTGTGGTGAGCCGGGGTGTTCTCTCGGGCACCTTGGTGGTGTGCGTCCTGTTGTGCGGGGCCTGCGGTCCCGACACAAACGGGGGAGAGTGTTCCGTCAACGCCGAGAACACCATCCCGGGGGAGTCCATTGATTTTGTGGCCTTTGGCCATGACTTCGAGGCATTTTGTCCGGGGGGATTCGAGGCTGCGGAGTCCCATGCGCGGTGGGTCGCGGACATCTGGGGGCGAGAGGGGGAGAGGGAGGCGTTCAAGTACGGATTGTTCGAGTCGCGTGATGAGCCATGCTGGCCGTGTGAGAGGTTCGGTGCATGTGCCTTCCGCGGTGTCGTGGCGACGACCAAGCTTCCGCATCGCCACGAGATCTCCCACGTGGTCAAGGGTACGAACTGCGCGATTTTGCTCGAGGAAGGATGGGCCACACTCTATGGCGACTATTTTTACGCGGCCTTGACGACAGGAGATATTCGGGTCGCGGCCGATTCAGTGAATGAGGGCGGTTCGTTGCCGGGGGAGTACTATCCGCTGGCCGCACGCTTTGTCGCGTTTCTGATCGAGACCTATGGCCAGGCGGGGTTTCGGAGGGTGTGTGAGCTGGACAGCAACACGATGGCGGCGGTCGACGCGGCCATGGTCGAAGTTTACGGGAAGCCGTTCAGCGAGATCGCCGACGAGTTTGATGGCTACCCAGATTGGAGCTTGAGTGAGCTGCGCCAAGACCAAGCCTGCGAGGATGGTGAGCTGGTAGCGAGTCCGTGGACGATGAGCCTGGACTGTGCAGCGAAGGGTGTCGAGGGCAAGCTCGGTGTGTATCTGTCCTCTCAGGTGCGCTTCGAGATCGCCGAGCCCGGCAACTATTTGATCGAGTTCGACGCGCCGGTCGAGGCGATGCTGCGTTTGGAGATCCGAAGCTGTGAGCGGGACGGGATGGCCTCAATATTTTGGGATGCGAGGTTCGTTTATACCCATCCAGATCTCGGACCCAATGGCCAGCTGTTCATGAACATGGCAGCTGGGGACTACGTGCTGCACCTGTTGCTCAAGGACCCAGATGGACCGTTGTCGGTCGATCTGAACCTGACCCTGGAGTCTTGGCCGTAGCCGCTACGGGGTCGTGAGCGAGATCGGGCCGGCGTCGATACGGGCCTCGAAGATCGCCCGACCCTCGACGAGCCGGCAGCCCCCAGCGGCGCCTCCTTGTTGGACCGCGCAGCCGCTCCAGCCCTCGGGCACCTGCGTGATCAAGGTCAGCTCTTCGTCGAAGAGGGCCGGGTCGAGCTCCGAGCGCAGACACAAGTGCAGCTCCCCGTCACCGGCCGAGGCGAGCACGCCCGTGGAGACGGGGCGGGCTTGCTGGTATTTGTGGGCGCTGATGAAACCCGCGACCCAGACTTGGTCGACGAAGTAGGGGTCGCTGATCAGCTGGTCGAGGAGGAAGGTGAAGTCAGGGGAAGCGACCGCACCATTGTTGACACCGCTGACCCCATATTCACGGCAGTTGCTGGTTTGACCTGGAGTATCGCAGACACAGTTTTCGACGTCGGCGGGGTCGCAGATCCCGTGAAAGTGGATTCGGGTCCAGTTGTCGGCGGGGATCTCGGCTTCCATGTAGGCCTTGAGCTCGCTGTACAAGGTCTGGCCGGGGGTCGCCGGGGCGATGCCGGAGCTGTGTACACGATCTTCACAATAGAACTGCTCGAGCAGCTGCTGGTACTCGGCGTCACTGATGTTCCAGTCGGTCCCGCCGCCGTTGTTGAAGGCCATCATGGGGCTGCGCTCGGGGGGATAGAGCGAGCGGATGATCTGGGCGGTCTCGCCGATCTGGTACTCGGCGTCGGCGTAGTCCGCCGCGCCCGCGTGGTCCATGCTGTGGTTGGCGAGCTCCTGGAAGTTGGCGGGAGCGAGGATCTCCCAGGCGTCTTGGAAGTCCTGGTAGGCCTGTTGGCCGGGGTTGATGAACCAGGTCCCGGTGAGCCCGTGGTCGATCATGGCGGGGACGCCGATCAGCGCCTGACCCGGGGTGCTGTCATCGAAGCTGATGGTCAACGCTGCGGCACGGTCGTACTTCCAGTGGGCGATCTGTGAGTGGCCGATCTCTCCGGGAGCCGGGTTCTCGAAGCTCTGGGCGTCGTCACAGATGTTCGGGGGACCTGAGGAGTCGCCCCCAGAGTCAGAGCTGTCGGCAGTATCAGAGCCGTCGGCAGTATCAGAGCCGTCGGCAGTATCAGAGCTGTCCGCAGTATTGGAGCTGTCGGCAGTATCGGAGCTGTCCGTAGTATCGGAGCTGTCGCCGTCCGTGTCGCCGTCGGAGGTCATCTCATCGGAGCCTGGGTTGGTCGTGCAGCCGACAGCTCCCACACCCAGACCGGCCAGCAGCGTCAGAGTCGAAGTCAGAGTCAGGGTCGATGTGTAGCTCATGGGAGGTTCTCCGCGGTGAAGGAACCGGGCGATTCAAGGTTGCCGCCCGCGTACTCGTAGGGGCCGATGTCGTGGGCCCCGGCTTGGGGCCGGGGGTGGCCGTCGTGATCGTCTGTCACGTCACCCAGGGAGGCGCCTGCGTTGATCGCGGGGGAGCCCACCTGAAGGTGAAAATCTCCGCCGACGCTGCCGTCGTAGTCCACGAACAGGGGGTCCACCCCCCACAGCTCGTTCGTCTGCGGTCCCGGTGTTCCGCTGGGCATTGCGCCATTCGAGTGCCAAACCAAGTTGTAGTCCACGGTCCCGTCGTCGCCCATGATCTTGCGGGACTCGGCGTGGCAGTCGACCATGATGTTGTTTTGCACCGAGATGTCGACGGCGCTCTCACCAGAGTGGACCGACACGCCCCAGGGGGTATCGTCGAGGTTGGCCTTGAACACGTTGTTGGAGATTCGGATATTGGCGAACAGCCCCTGGGAGGCTTCGATGCCCTCATCACGAAACTCGAAGATGTTGTTGCGAATGGTGATGTCGTGGCAGGGGTTGTCGAAGACCGCCGACATCATGATGCCCTTGCCGCTGGGGTGTTGGATGATGCAATGGTTGCGCTCGATGACCGTGTCGGTCATGACTGGTCGGCCGCCGGAATTTTGCATGTCCCAGGTCTGCAGGCAGTCCGCGTGGGGGTCGATATTGTGCTCGATGTCGCTGGGGTCGGCGATGCCGTGGATGAAGTTGGCGCGGATCGTGTGGTGATCGCCAAAGATGCGCATGCCGTCGGCGTCGAGGCCGGTGTTGCCCGGGGGGTCCCCCTTGGGGTGGTGCTGGACCGAGTCGGAGATCTCGTTGCCTTCGACCAGCACGTGGGAGCCGACCACATGGATGCCCCACTGGCCGTTGTGGTGGAGGTGGTTGCCGATCACCTCGACGTCGTGAGACAGGGCGTCGATGGTCGTGCCCGAGACGTCGATACCCCCCCAAGGGCACTCATGCACAAAACAGTTCTTGATCGAGACGTTGGCGCTTCCGTCGACGAACACGCCGGTCGACGTGTCGAGCTCCGCCTCGACGTCGAATCCATCGATGTCGACGAAGTCGCCCCGGACCACGAACCCTCGGCATTTCGCGCCGTGCAAGTTGGCGGCTTCGAAGGACAGGCGGGCGCCGTCTGCTCCGCTGCGGTCGATGAGCACATACTCTTGGTAGTCGCCATCTTCGACGATCGCCAGGTCGCCCGCAGAGAGGGTGTCGACCGCGTGCTGGATCGTGCGCCAGGGCTCGTCCTGCGTGCCTGGGTTCGAGTCGTCACCGGTCAGTGATACATAGTAGGTGGGCCGATCGGGAGGCTCTGTGTCGGCTGTGTCGGCTGTGTCGGCTGTGCCGTTTGTGCTCTGACCGTCGTCGCTGTCGCTGTCGCCGTCCGTAGTCGGACTGTGGTCGGTGTCGCCGTCTGTGGCCTGTGTGGTATCGGTGCCCTGGGTCTCGTCGCTCGAGTCGCCCGGTGTGTCCACACATCCGGCGAACACGATGAATGCCGCGATCGAAATTGGAGATGCTCGCGTGGTGCGCTCGTGCAAGAGACCCCGATTCATGGCTGGAAGATGCCACGTGGCGACAGTGAAAGGAAAGCAGGCTGTGTCGGGCGCTTGTCCAAGTAAGCTGATCTACAGGACCTACGTCGGGACTCGAACGGGGCTTGGGCGGAGGTCCATGCGACCCGGCCACCGATGGTGGATCCTGGGTTTCGGAATCACATCACATCAAAAAATGTCAGGATATTTTAATTGGTGACAGATTGAGTATGTTGATGGATATGTTGATCTAATTGTCAGGTGGTTCGGGGCCTCGACCTCACAAACCCTGGGCGGGCTGCTATCGTGGCCGTGTGCGCTGGCTGCTTGAACCGGAGGTTTTTGGACCTGGAGAGCACCCCTTGACCCCCGTGGTTCGAGGCCATGGGCCATGGGGTGAGCTCCTGGTCCGACCCGTGGTGGTCCTCGCGTGGTTTTCCCGAGCTCGAGGGCCCGGTGGTGTTTCACGGTAGCCTCCAAAATGCGGCCCAGATCGCGGAGGCTCGACCCGAGCTCGGGCTTCCGCGGTGGTCGCCGGGGGCCTACTGCGGCCGCGAGGGCCTGCGCTGTCGGGCCTGGTACCCGCAGGTCGCAGAGCTCTTGGTCGACAGCGACTACATGCTGACGACCGTGGATGCCCTGTGCCGGGCCCCCGAAGCTGTCGCCGGGGCGCTGGCCGACGGCGGGGGGGAGATCTTTGTCCGCCCAGACAGCCCGCTCAAGCCCTTCAGTGGCCGGGTGGTGGCGCTCGCTGGGCTCAGCCCCGCGACCCTCGATTATGGGTTCTACTACGACGACCTGGCCCTGCCGATCGTCGTCATGCGGCGCCGAGAGGTCGGCCGAGAGTGGCGCCTGGTGGTCGTGGACGGATCGGTGGTCACCGGGTGTGGCTACGCGGTCGGTGAACACGGCCAAGGGCGCGAGGCGGGCTCGGCCACGCTCGACCCGGCTGTGCTCGAGTTCGCCGCGAAAGTGATCGCCGCGCTCACCGAGGGTCGACTCGATTCCGTTCCACCGCTCGACCGGGCTTATGTATTGGACGTCGGCGAGGTCGAGGGCGCGCTGCGTCTGGTCGAGCTCAACCCCTTCAGCGGGGCCGACCTCTACGGCTGTGACCTCCGGAGGGTCGCGGAAGCGATCGCTGTCTCAGCTGAGTGAGCGGCCCGAGCCCGGGCCCGCTCAGGGTTCGAGGAGGGCGGCCGCGGGGGCGCTGCGATCGTCGGGCAGGTCGAGCCCACCCGAGAACCGGCGGGGGTGGTCGCCGTGGTAGACGGGGGTCCGGATCAGGGCGACGTTGGGGACCCCCCGCATCTCGTCGGCCATGTCGCTGCACCAGCCGCGGAGCTCACCCCAAGCTTCGGCCTGGGCCTCGAGCTGTCCGCAGTCCATGCTCGCGCCGGCGGGAGTGTGGGCATCGCCGGATTTGTCGCAGGCTCGCCGCTGTGTCCTCCACTGCCCGGCGTCGGCCTCGAGGGTCACACACCAGGGCTCTCGGCCCACAAAGGGGTCGGCCATACCTTTGGTGGTGATCACCATGGTCAGCAGGCTGGGCGAGCCCTGGGTGAGCAGGGCGGTGTGGGCGACGTCGGCCCAGCCCATGAAGCTCGCATCCAGGAACAGGTATTCGCGGACGTGGCTCGAGCCGCGCAGGGCGATGTTGCGCAGGGCGATGCCGCCGGCGCTGTGACCCTCGACCAGTGCCTGATCGGGGAGCCTGCTCGGGTGTACGCCGAGCGTATCGACGAGCAGGCCTTCGACCTCTCCAAACAGGCGATCGAAGTCGTCTCGAAAGTCGGGGGGCCTGGCCGGGTCCATCCACATGCGGTCGTAGGCGACGTTGCTCCAGCCCTTGTGGTCGGGCTCGAGGCGCTTGCCCGCGCTGATCGGGTAGACCAGCGCGAGGTTGGTGGGTCGGGCCGCCTGGAGGTCGGTGATCGCGGCGATGGTCTGGCCGAGGCGCTCCCACCCGATCCACTCGCGCTTCTTTTTGCTGGTCTCGGTCCGGGCCTCGACCCGCTCGCTGTAGGTGCCGTGGAAGTGGTAGACGAGCTCGAAGTCGGCGTTGGGGTCGACCCCGGCGGGGATCAGGACGAGTACGGGGCGGCCGCCGTTGCCCTCGAGAGGTCCGACCCAGACGCTGGCGGCCGGGTCGAGGGTGTCGAAGAAGGCGACCAGGCCCGCGGGGGTGTCCGGGTCCAAGCTCGAGCCACCGACGATCACCGAGGGAGCCTTGGGTTCGGGCTCGGTCGGGGACTCGCCCATCCGGATCTTCGCGGAGCCGGTCTCGAGATCCCCGGTCGCGTGGCCGCCCACCGGGGAGGGGATTTGGGAGGGGATTTGAGAGGGGATTTGGGAGGGCTCTGGGTCCGCGAACGCGCTCGGCTCGGGCACTTCGACCGGGGCGTCCGAGGGCGCGAAGGCCTGGGGATCCGGGGTGCAGGCGAGCGTGCACAAGAGCGCGCAGGGGAGCCAGCGACGGTCGGCGCGTGGGCAGGGAGCGGACACGGAGGACTCATTGTGAGCCATGTGTGCGGGTGCATCCAGGACCGGGTGGGTTCGGGGAGCGGTCGGGACCGCCGCCGACGCGCTGCAGCGCTGTGCCGCGGTCGGGACAGATCTTCGAGGATCGTCGTAGGAAGGGCGATTGGGGGCGGAGGGGGTCATTGGCGGAGCGCGCGCAGGGAGCCCGAAGACCGCGTGGTCGCGGTCCGTTACCCTCCGCCGATGACCGCGAACCGTGCCGTCGCGCCGCCGTTGTTCGGGCGCCGCAAGTACTGGGCCAAGCGCTTCGGCGTGGCGCCGTTTTTGCCGACCTCGCGGGCGGAGATGGACGCTCTGGGCTGGGACAGCTGCGACGTCATTTTGGTCACCGGCGACGCCTACGTCGACCACGTCAGCTTCGGCGCTGCGGTCATCGGCCGGGTGCTCGAGCACCAGGGCTTTCGGGTCGGGGTCCTGGCTCAGCCCCAGTGGCAGGACCCCGAGGCCTTCGAGGCCCTGGGGGTGCCGAACCTGTTTTGGGGGGTGACGGGCGGCAATATGGACTCGCTCGTCAACCACTACACCTCCGATCGCAAGCGCCGCTCCGACGACGCCTATACGGCCGGCGGCGAGGCGGGGGCCCGGCCCGACCGGGCGGTGATCGTCTACAGCCAGCGCTGCCGCGAGGTCGGTGGTCCACAGATCCCGGTGATCGTCGGCGGCATCGAGGCCAGCTTGCGGCGCATCGCCCACTACGACTACTGGTCCGAGCGGGTGCGCCGGAGCGTGCTGCTCGACAGCAAGGCCGACATGTTGATCTACGGCAACGCGGAGCGCTCGATCCTCGAGCTCGCCCACCGCCTGGCCGAGCGCGAGCCGCTCGCCGAGATCGACGACATCCGGGGCACGGCCGTGCTGCGCCGCGGTCTGCCCTCGGGCTGGGTGGAGATCGACTCGAGCGAGGTCGACCAACCGGCGGGTCTGGTCAGCATCAAGCGCAGGGCCCTGAACCACCCGCGCGAGCGCACGGCTCTGCGGCTGCCCGCCTTCGAGGTCGTCCGCGACGACAAGACCCTCTACGCCCACGCCTCTCGGGTCCTGCACCAAGAGGCCAACCCCCACAATGGCCGGGTGCTGATCCAGCGCCACAGCGGCCGGGACGTCTGGATCAACCCGCCGCCCGTGCCCCTGAGCACCGAGGAGATGGACGCGGTCTACGCGTTGCCCTACCAGCGCCGGCCCCACCCCGAATACGACGTCGAGGCCAAGATCCCCGCCTACGAGATGATCAAGACCTCGGTCATGATCATGCGTGGCTGTTTTGGGGGCTGCACATTTTGCTCGATCACCGAGCACGAAGGCCGGATCATCCAAAGCCGCTCCGAGGCCTCGGTGCTCCGGGAGATCGAGCTCATCCGCGACACGGTGCCGGGGTTCACGGGGATCATCTCCGACGTCGGTGGGCCGACGGCGAACATGTGGCGCCTGGGCTGCAAAGACCCGAACATCGAGGCCGCCTGCCGGCGCCCTTCGTGTGTCTACCCAGGCATCTGCGACAACCTGAACACCGACCACAGCGATCTCATCCAGCTCTACCGCAAGGCCCGGGCGCTGCCGGGGATCAAGAAGGTTTTTGTCGCCTCGGGGCTTCGCTACGACCTGGCCGTCGAGTCGCCCGAGTACGTGCGCGAGCTGGTCCAGCACCACGTCGGGGGCTACCTCAAGATCGCTCCCGAGCACGTCGCCACGGGTCCGCTCTCGAAGATGATGAAGCCCGGTGTGGGCACCTACGAGCGCTTCAAGACCCTGTTCGAGCGCTACACGGAGCAGGCTGGGAAGAAGCAGTATCTGATCCCCTACTTCATCGCCGCCCACCCGGGGACCACCATGGAGGACATGCTCGAGCTTGCCCTGTGGCTCAAGCAAAACCGCTTCCGCCCCGACCAGGTCCAGGCCTTCCTGCCCTCGCCCATGGCGACCGCGACCGCCATGTATCACACGGGCAAGAACCCGCTGAAGAAGGTCACCCGGGCTGAGACCAGCGAGGAGGTGCCGGTGCCCAAGGGCCTCGAGATCCGGCGCTTGCACAAGGCTTTCCTGCGCTACCACGACCCCGAAAACTGGCCCATGTTGCGGGCGGCCCTGCAGCGAATGGGGCGCGAGGATCTGATCGGAAACGGCAAGCGCCACCTGATCCCGACCTATCAGCCCGCCGGCACGGGCCTGGGACGGGGCGGGGAGGGGCGCCGCGCCAAGGGCCGCAACAGCCAGCAAGGTCACAACGGTCAGCAGGGTCACAACGGCCAGCAAGGTCGCAAGGACCAGCAAGGCCGCAAGCGGAAAACGGCAACGGGCAAGAAGTCGCGCCCCCGCGAGGGCACGGCGCTGACCCAGCACACCGGGCTCCCGCCTCGCGAGTGAGCGGGGGCTCGAGTGGGCCGTGGCGGGGGCGATCGCGCTCTTTGCCGCCTAAGCTCGGGGGCTCCAGTACGGCGGCGACCAGACTCTTCGGCAGCGTGGTATCCAAGTGCATGGATTGTCCGCGCCGGTTCTCGCTTCAGCTGTCCGCCCCGTCGATGTGGGCCCTGAGTCTGAGTCTGGGTCTGTCCACGCTGTGTGGGTGTGGGGGAGATCCGAGCACGGATGAAGGGGACGCGGATACCGAGATCGGGTCCGGGGTCGACACGACCGAGACCGAGACCGAGAGCAGCTCAGAGACAGGGACCGCGACCGAGACCGGGACAGGGACCGAGACCGAGACCGGGTCCGAAGACGATACGGGTGAGGGCGGCGTCGCACCCGAGAAGCTCCTGCGCTCCGACGAGTTCATCAACATCGCCCATCGCGGGGGCGGTGCGCTGCGCCCCGAAGAGACCCTGATCGCCTATACCCACGCGCTGTCCGTTGGCGCAGCGGTCATCGAGATGGATCTGCACGCGAGCGCCGACGGGGTCGTGGTGCTCATGCACGACGACACGGTCGACCGGACCACGGACGGCTCGGGGTTGATCCGCGAGCTCAGCCTCGAGGCCCTGCGGGAGCTCGACGCGGGTTACGACTTCAGCCCCGACGGCGGTGAGACCCACCCCTTTCGAGCGATGGGGGTGCAAGTGCCGACCCTCGAGGAGGTCCTCGAGACCTTCCCCGACGCGGTCTACCTCATGGAGATCAAGCAGTCCGAGCCGGACATCGTGCCGGCGGTCTTGGCCCTGCTCGAGGCCCACGATGTCGGCACGCGGGTGGTCGTCGCCTCTTTCAACGACGCGACCATCGAGGCTGTGCGCGCTTCACCTCTCGACTTGCAGACGGCCATGTCGACCGGGGAGATGGTGGCCTTCGTGGCCGCCATGGACGACCCGGAGTACGCGCCACCGTGTCACTTCATTCAGCCGCCCTGGGACCTGTGCAGCGAGGAATTTGTCGAGCGGGCCCACACACTGGATCTCAAGGTCCACCCTTGGACGGTCAACGGAGCCGCGCTGATGGAGGAGCTCATCGGTCGCGGGGTCGACGGGATCATGACCGACGACCCCGCCCTGCTCGCTTCCGTGAGCGAGTAGGGCGAGTCTCGCTATTGTGGAGCCCCGCTATTGGGGGTCGATGGGGAAGCAGCAGCCGGCCTGGCAAAACTCGCCCAAGGCGCAGTCTCCCTGACCGCCGCAGGAGGTCTGGCCCTCGGGGCAGGTCGGCTCGTCGCACTCCTCGGGCAGGTCGTCCGGGTCCTGCCCGAAGCACAGCTCGCAGTCCTCGGGGATGCAGGGGTTGTTGCAGTCTTCGAAGAAGGTGCAGGCCTCGCAGCCCTCGAGGTTGTCGAGTGAGCAATCGGGGCTCGAGTCGAGGTAGATGAACTGGCCTTCGATCTCACAGCAGCCGAAACAGTCGCAGCCGTTGGGGACCAAGGGCACACAGAAGTCGAGGCACTCGGGGGGCATCTGAGTCTCGCACATGCCGAAGTCGGGGTCGTACTCGCAGCCGACCTGGGCGCCCGGGTTCTCCGGGTCGCACTTGAGGTTCCACTCGCACTTGTCGTCGCCCCCGCCGGAGTTGTCGTCGAAGTAACAGTCGGCCTTGCAGTCGTTGTTTTGGCCCGGGAGGTCGGTCTGGAAGCTGGCCTCGTTGTCGTCGCAGGGTGAGATGCACTCTGGGTCGGCGAGGTCGATCTTGCCGTCGTCGTCGTTGTCGATGGTGTCACCGCAGGCGAACACCTTGTTGCCACACAAGATCGCCTCGGGGTCGAGACCCTCGAGCAGGCAGGTGGCCGAGCAGCCGTCCCCGCTCTCGAGGTTGCCGTCGTCACAGCCCTCCTCGGGGCCCTCGAAGCCGTCGCCGCAGATGTTGAGGGTGCAGTCTGAGAGGCAGGCGAAGGTCTCACCGTTGTCGTCGCCGTCGTCGCATTCCTCGCCCTCGTCGATGACCCCGTCACCGCAGGCGGCCCCGCCCTCCGTGTCGAGGCTGGTCTCGGCTTCGGTCTCGGCCGTGGAGTCGCCCTGTGTGGTGTCCGCGTCGGCCCCGGTGCTGCTCTCGGCAGAGCCGGCCTCACCCGCCTCGCCCGCCTCGCCATCCCCGGTGTCGGTGGTGGTCCCGACTTCATCGTCGCTCGCGCTGGTGCTCGACTCGGACTGGGGGTCGTCGCCCTTGCAGGCCGAGAAGGTCAGGGGGAGCGCGGCGAGCAGCAAGAGCGCGCTGCGGGCGAGGGTTTTCGATTGGGCGAGGGCCATCGCCCTTTGGACAGACCCTCGATGAGGAATTCCAAGCAGCGTAGAAATGAGCCGAGAAGATCGGTGAATTCGAGGTGTGCGCTTGCGGACCTGGGCGAGAATGAACCACGCGGCGAGAGCGAGGGCGGATGCGCCCGGATCGCGGCGAACAAGCACGCTGCCCCCGCCTGCGGCGAGTTCTGCAGAGAGAACCGAACTCAGAGCGCGGGGTCGGGTTCGATGTCGAGGGCCTGGCACAGGATCCGCTCGGCACGGCGGGTGCGATGGGAGACCGTACTGACCGGAACCCCGAGCGCGACGCTGGCCTCGTGCAGGCTCAGGCCTCCGATCACCCGGGCGTTGAAGGCATCTCGAAATTTCGGGGCCAGCGCGCCCACGGCCCGACACAGGCGCGCCCGGTGCTCGAGGACCTCGAGGTCTCGGTCTGGGGTTGGGGTCTCGCCCGTGTCAGGGGACGCGGCGAAGCACTCTCGACGGTGTCGGCGGCGGTTGGACTCCCACCAGTTGCGGACCTTGTTGGCCGCGATCGTGTGCATCCAGGTGTCGACCTCGCTCTCACCCCTGAATCGGCCGACCCCGTTGAAGGCCGCGATGAACACCTCCTGGAGAAGATCCTCGACCGAGGTGGGATCGCTGGTCATGCGCAAGATCTGAGCCGAGACCCGGGCTTGATGGCGCAGGTAAAAGGCGCGCTGGGCCGCGGGCTCGCGGGCGCAGACTCCAGCGAGGAGCCCCCGATCGACCCGGGCCGCTCGCCCGGCGTGGCGATGATCCCGGGTCTCGGCCTCGTCTCGGGGTCGGTGATCCACCGCTTCGAGTCTAGTCCCGCCCACGGGCCCGGGCGCGCGCGAGATCCGGAAGATCCAGAAGATCGGACGATCCTGAACGGCCACTCCGCTTCGAATCGCAAGCGCGAGGCCGCGCGGACGGGGCGAGCGACGCTGGCGTGGAACCGGGCTCGAGAGGCTGGGAGTGGCCCTGCATCGAGCCGCTCGAGCCCGTGTTAGCGTCCGCGCGATGAGACCCGAGGTGCTCGCGGCCTTTGCCCCGCCCGACCTCGGTGGGGTGAGTTTGCTGGGTGATCCCTGGCTGGACCTGGGCCTGCTCGTGGTCGCCGGACTCGTCGCTGGAGTCGTCAATGTGATGGCCGGCGGGGGCTCGTTCTTGGTCCTCGCGATCTTGATCGGGCTGGGGCTCCCGGCCGGGACCGCCAACGGCACCATCCGGGTGGCGGTGTTGGCCCAGACTGGGGTCGCGGCGGCGACCTTTCACAAACAAGGGGTCCGCCCCCACGCCCTGACTCGCCGGCTCGCGCCGCCGGTGATCCTCGGCGCCCTGGTCGGCTCGTGGCTCGCCACCCGCCTCGACGACGCCCTGTTTCGCCCCCTGATCGGTGTGCTCTTGCTGGTCTGGGCGGTGCTCTTGCTGGTCAAGCCCGATCGCTTCTTGCACCCGCCGGACGAGGAGCGCGAGCCGACCCCGGTGACCTATGTGTTGGCGGGCGCTGTGGGCCTCTACGGAGGCTTTCTGCAGGCGGGGGTGGGCTTCCCCCTGATCGCCCTGCTCAGCGGCGTGCTCGGCTATGACCTCATCCGGGCCAACGCGGCCAAGGTCGGCCTGGTGTTCGGCTACACCTTGATCGCCCTGCCCGTATTTGCGCTCGCCGGCCAGGTCGCGTGGCTGCCCGCGGGGGTGCTCGCCCTGGCGACCATGCTCGGAGCGTGGGTGGGGGCGCGCTGGCAGGTCGCCAAGGGCACCGACATCGTGCGCTGGTTCGTGCTCGTGATGCTCGTGGTCGG
>Ga0256845_1001498_pt1 | contig 18629 bp, 17 predicted proteins | sample RiftiametaG_FD_189101 | JGI IMG/M metagenome (GOLD analysis project Ga0256845, IMG submission 189101) | Tube worm associated microbial communities from hydrothermal vent at the East Pacific Rise, Pacific Ocean - Riftia | ecosystem: Host-associated > Annelida > Integument > Unclassified ...
GGAAAGTTTCTGCTGTGGAGCAGGCGGCGGAAGAATGTGGCTTGAAGAGTCAATAGGCAAAAGAATAAACCTTGAACGAGCCGAGCAGATAGTGGATAAAAAAGCTTCAATGGTCGCGGTAAGCTGCCCGTTTTGCCTTACCATGATTGAAGACGGCATGAAAGAACTTGGTAAGGAAGAAGACATTAAAACAAAAGACATAGCAGAATTGGTGGCAGATAATATGGCATAATTTTATTTATTCCTAAGTATTTGCAGCTTAAATTATCACCCCAAAAACCCCTGACAGGAAATTATCTGATCAGGGGTTTTTTATGGTCTGATAATTATGATTTGGTATTTTGATTGTATAAATGGATATCCTGTTGTGGATACGGGATACTAATTCCTTCTTTATCAAATGCTATTTTAATTTTTTCGGTCAAATCAAAATAAACATTCCAATAGTCACCTGTTTTAACCCAGGGTCTGACCACAAAATTTACACTGCTGTCCGCAAGTTCAGATACTGCTATCTTATATGCAGGTGTCTCAAGGACTTTTGCCTCTTCTTTCATGATTGTTTCAAGTATATCTTTTGCTTTTTTTATATCATCATCATATCCAATGCCAATAACAAGATCGATTCTTCGGGTCTTATTAGCAGTGACATTTGTGATAACATCACTGGTGATTTTAGAATTTGGAATAATTACTTTTTGGTTATCAGGTGTGTTCAAGATAGTATTAAACATTGCAATATCAATTACATTTCCTGAGATGCCTGCTGTGGAGATAAAATCTCCAATTTTATATGGTCTAAACAGGATCAGCATTACGCCGGAAGCAAAATTCGATAAAGAATCTTTTAATGCAAGCCCGATGGCAAGCCCGGCTGCTCCCACAATGGTAAGAAAAGAGGTTGTATTAATGCCTAATTGTCCTGCCGCTGCAATGATTACAACAACCAATAGAGAATAATAAATGATATTATCGAGAAATTGTACAAGTGTTATATCCACATTGTTTTTTTCAATAAGTTTTATAATCAATTTTGAAATCTTTTTTGATATCCATTTTCCAATAAGAAAAATAAGGATAGCTGCAATAATTTTTATTGAGTATGCCGTTGCCAAGTTTGTTATTAATGTAATAAGCTGATCAATGTTCATTTTCATTCCCTTTTTTTAGTTTAAAGTTGCCTTATAAAACCTGAGAAATAATGTAGCAAAAATTGTGCCTTAAGAAAATAAAAATTAGAATTTTAATTAAATCAGGGGATATTTTTAATTTTTTTCATTGAAAACAATATCTGGAGGAACTATATGGGTTAAAATCTCTTGAATAATATGTTTCTCTGGTCTATGATAAAATCAATTTTTAAGCGAGGTGTGAAACTATGAGTACATATTTTGCCTCTGCCCAAAGGACAAGCGGCAAAGAGCTTGTTAAAGAAATTGATATTGTTACCAACCATCCTGTTCTCTCAGGTTTACTTCATTTAGTTAATGGAGAGATAGTTATTGTTGACCAAAATAGGCAAATCCTTGCTTTTAATGATTCTTTTTTTCAAATGCTGGGTGTAAAGGAGTCTGCAACATTATTGGGATTGCGCCCTGGAGAAGCATTAAATTGTGTACATGCTGACGAGGAACCTGGAGGCTGCGGAACAAGTAAATTTTGTTCTTCCTGTGGTGCTGCCATTGCAATGGTTTTAAGTTTAAAACAAGATAACCCTGTTGAAAGAACTTGTATTATATCAGCTAAAAAAGCAAACAAAACAATAGATATAGTTTTACTTATTCGAGCTCATCCTATGAATATCAATGATAATAAATTCCTTTTATTATTTCTTCAGGATATTACGCGGCAGTATCAACAGACAGCCCTTGAAAGAACTTTTTTCCATGATGTGAATAATTTGTTAAGCATATTACTTGGAACAAGTGAGTTGCTTTGCGAAGAAGAACCTTCAAGCCTGGCTGATACTATTTATCATACATCTAAACATCTTGTGAATGAAATCAGTATTCAACGTTGTTTATCCAAGAGTGAATTCTATGATTATCAGCCTTTCTGGGTTACAATCAAAACAGAGCGAATTATTGAAGAACTACAGCGCCTTTTTATTAATCATCCTGCAGCTATTAAGAAAACTATAAATATTTCCGAAGACTATCCGAAAATATTTATAAAAACAGATATCTCTTTATTGCTGCGTGTGTTATGCAACATGGTTATCAATGCCCTGGAAGCAACAAATGATAATGGTGAAATAAAGATATGGTTTGATCTGGTAGATGACTCCCTTATTTTTTATGTATGGAACCAGGGGCAGATACCTGAAAAAACAGCTCTGAGGATTTTTCAACGTAATTTCAGTACAAAAAAACAATTAGGAAGAGGGATTGGTACTTTTTCCATGAAATTATTTGGCGAACAGATTCTTGGAGGAGATGTAGACTTTACAACATCCTTTGAAAACGGCACTATATTCAGATTTGCCTGTCCTGTGGATAGAAATTCATAGTCATAGATGCATGAGTTAAATTATGGTCTATCCTAAAGAGATTGAACTTTTAGCGCCTGGCGGAGATATTGATTCCATAAAAGCTGCAATCGTGGCAGGAGCAGATGCAGTTTATTGCGGGTTAAATAATTTTAATGCCAGAAATCGGGCAGAAAATATAGAATTTGAAAATTTAAACGGGATTTTGAATCTTGCCCGTCAATATAATTGTAAAGTTTTTTTAACTTTAAATATAATCATTATCCCGGAAGAATTTCCAACTCTGATCAATCTGCTGAACAGGCTTGTTAATACAAAGATTGATGGGCTTATTGTTCAGGATTTAGGCTTGTTTTATTTATTATCTGAATATTTTAAAGATTTTAAAATACATGCATCTACCCAGGTTACAACCCATAACCCGGGGCAGGTAAAATTTTTGTCCAAACTGAATTGCACCAGAGTTAATCTGTCACGGGAACTGAATATCAACGAAATAAGAGATTTAACCATAAACTGCCACGAAAACAATATTGCAGCTGAAGTTTTTGTCCATGGTTCCTATTGTATTGGTTTTTCAGGTATCTGCTATATGAGTTCATTTCTCAGTGGGAAATCAGGTAATCGCGGCAGGTGCAGCCAGCCATGCAGAGACAGATATTTACCAAGTTCTGAAAATAAAAATTTCCCACTTAATCTTAAAGATAATTCAGCATATTCAAATTTACAGGACTTGATCGATGCAGAGGTAGACTCCCTGAAGATTGAAGGAAGGATAAAAAATTTTGATTATGTATATACTGTGGTCGATTGTTATAAAAATCAGCTTATAAGTATTCTTGAACAGAATAAACCTCTTTATGATGATAAACAATTGTATAAGGTTTTTAATAGAAGTTTTTCCAATGGATATCTCATGGGTAATATAAATAAAGATATGTTTATTGATAACCCCAGGGATAATTCGATTAAACGATTTGCCGGCATTGATGATAAATCGGAAAATAAAAAATTATTACAGGAAAAACAGGAATATTATAAAGAAAAAGACAATATTATAGCTAATGTCAAAAAGAAGATCCAGCAATTAAGTATTGATAAAATACCATTAATTATAAATATTTCAGGAAAACTTGACAGTCCTTTTCAAGTGATTGTTAAAACCCCTGTGACTTCATTTGTTGTTAAATCTGAACTTAACCTTGTAATGAAAAACAAACAGAGTACATTTCAGGAATTTAGCTGTGATAATTTATTAAAAAGGCTTAAATCCTTAAACAATACAGAATATTATATAAAACAATTAGTGATCAAAGACCTTGGAAAAGATCTTTTTATACCTTTTCAGGAATTTACTTTAATAAAAAAAAGAATTTTATTTATTTTAAATGGTTCAAAAAAAATTATTGATCCAATTAAAGTGCCTGTAATTAGAAAACAAAATTCATTAAATAAAAACCCTGAACTTTGCGTTTTAATTTCTTCAAAAAAGGATATAAACCTGTGCAATAAAGTCTCCGGAGATATTATATTTGAACTGCCTAATTGTTTTAAGGATAAAGGCAATAAATTCATAGATATTTTTTTAGAAAATAAAAAAATAATTCCATGGTTTCCAAGTATCTTGCTTGGAGAAAATTATTATGCCGGAATAAATATCCTTAAAAAATTAAACCCTGAACTCATAATAACGAATAATACAGGCATTGCCCATGAAGCCTGGAAAATGGGGATAAACTGGATAGCAGGACCTTACCTTAATTTGATAAATTCTTATGGTCTGTTATGCCTTAAAGAAAAATTTGATTGCAAAGGCGGATTTATTTCCAACGAAATAAGTAAAAAACAGATTAGAAAAATTATCTGCCCTGATGATTTTAAATTATATTATAGTATTTATCATCCTGTTCTACTTATGACGACCAGGCAATGCCTGTTCCACCAGGTTACAGGGTGTAAAAAACAATTAATTGACGAAAAATGTATTCAAACCTGCAATAAATCAGCATCCATTAGTGATTTGAAAGGCAATACTCTTTATCTTAAAAAAACCAAAGGCAATTACCATTGTATTTATAATAGTCATAATTATTTGAATACTGATATTCTTGGTGATTTCCCGGGCAGTTTTTCAAAATTTTGTATTGACTTAAGAGATATAAACACAGAAACTAATGTGAACTGTGATAAAATTGCAATAATAAAGCTTTTTGATAATTTTTTAAAGGGAGGCTCAAATGCAAAACAGGAACTTGAGCAGGCAATTTATCCTTTTACAAATGTTCAATACAAAAAAGGTATTTGAAAAAGATTAATTAAGGTATCAGGATAATGGACAATGATGGATAAAGAAAAATTAAAAAAAATTCAAAACAAGGCAGATATATTTACTTTTATTTGCATGATTTCCTTTGGTATCCTGTGCTTTTTGATAATTAATAAACCTTCGGGTATGGAAGCTTTGTATCTTATTATTCCCATGACTCTTGTGGGCTTAATTCATTTTGTTTTAGGTATGGCAGCTCTCATAGCAGCAGTAATGACCCGACACCATAAACGTAATAGCTGGATATATATTTATTTTGGTGGTCTTGTTTTATTTTTTATAGCCTGGTCTGGAATTTTTTCCTCGTTTAAAAAAACAATAAGGGTAAAGGTTGAGCAGGTTCAGCATCATAAAGAATTTGATTTATACCATGCCATTGAACAAAAAAATTCAAATGCTGTGAAAAAGATAATAAACTCAGGAGTAGATCTGTCCTATTGCTTTAAATGGAATCATAAATACAGACCATATTCTCCATTGCAATATTCATTGTTAAAGGGCAATTATCAGATATGTGAACAATTGTTATCCTCAGGAATAAATCCTGATTGTTCATGTGCAAGGCATGGGCGTTTGACCTTGTATCCTCTGGCATTAGCATCCATGAATTTAGATGTTCCAATGGTAAAATTATTGCTTGACTATGGAGCTGATCTTTTATCTGATAGGGGGGCGGGTGCAGGGATTATCGCTTTGACCATTGCCGGAGGTGGTTATTCACTTCCCTATCGAAGTACAAAGAAAAACAAGTATAAAAAGAAAAGAGATAAGGTCGCAATATTTGAAATAGTACAATTATTAATTAAAGCAGGTGCGCCGATTAATGCTTTTATGCAAAAAGCAACAGCACTGCATTGGGCATTGGAATTTGGTGATTATGATCTGGTTGATTATCTGCTTAAAGCAGGAGCTGATCCTAATCTTAAAGAAAAATCCTATAATCGTTCTCCATTGATCCTTGCCATTGATTTTGAGCAGCCTGAGTTGGCAGAACGCCTGATTTTCAATAATCCTCCGGCAAATATTGATGGCATTAATGGATTGACCGCCCTGATTGAAGCAGGCAGGCTTCATGATAAAATAACTATTAAATTATTGAGTCGTACAGGGTTAGATTTAAGACCGCTTTATGGTAAAAAATTAAAACATAAAACCATGGGCACCATTGATATAGGAGAAGAATTATACAAGGCAGTTAAGAATGGCGATGACCTTTTAGTAAATGCTTTGATATCAGCAGGGGCTGATATTAACAGACCATTTAAAAGCAGGAGCTTTGGGTCAATGACAATACCAGGGCGGTTTGCACATGATTTGGAAAAATTAAAAAAAGTGGTTGCGCTGGGAGGAGATGTTAATGCAAAGAATTTTTATGGTTCAACGCCTTTGCATGTTTATGCCCGATGTAAATCATGCATTGATCCTATTAACGCCATGGGAAATCTTCTCAGTCTTGGAGCGGACATCAATGCCCTTGATAAGACAGGAGAAACCCCTTTGACAAAAGCAAAACGATATAAGATACAGGATGTTCAGGAGTTTTTAATTGCCCATGGAGCAGAGACTGAGAAAGCAGGTTTGAAATAATGGCAAAACAATTGTTTTTTAATGCATTAAAAGCTGTTGGGATATCGAGCTTTGTGATTATTATAGGTTTTGTCATATTTGTACCCCCTCGTTTTGTTTTTCTGCATGTTGCGGGGCATTCCGGGCAAAAAATCGGTCATGTCTCTGTCAGTGTTGACAGATTGTTTGGTTTTGGGAAAAACCCATTGTCACTTGGAAATAATTTTGTATTTATAATCCTTGGCGAAGACAATATCATTATTAGTGCAAAAGGCTTTGAACGTGCTGAAGTGGTAGTTGGGAAAAATGTGGAGGCATTTCTTGGAAATATTGAGCACACCAGTATATTAAGTCTATTTCATAAGCTTAATATAACCCTTGCAAAAAGAGACAAAAATTTAAAAATGATAAAATATCAAGGTGTATTAACAACACCTGGTAAAAATTTAACCCAGGTGATTGCAATACATCCGAAATATCGAAGTGCTCATATGCCTCTAAAGTGGCTGAAAAGGCAAAATATTCCTTTTCTCCCCTATATTATGCTAAAATCCAGACAAGATGCCAATGGTAATGTTATGGATATTGTGCTTGATTTTTCCACTGCCAATGGCGGCGTCAAAGAATATATCCCACCCATGGGATGGCGGACAGGAAATAGATTTAGAAGAATTGCGTATTCCATGTGGGGAAGGGTGCCGGAAACCGGATATAAAAATTCATTAATTATCCCCAAAGATCAGTCTGAAACTCCATATAAAATGGGGGAAACATTTTTTTATTGTCTGGTGGATGGTCATTATTGCGGAGGCTATGTAACATGCCCAAGAAAAATCAATGATAAACAATGGAAGGTGACTGCTGTTATCTGGGTGAACCTGAGAAAAGGTGATCCGAGAATACGCGGACTTTATTAACTATATCAAACAGGAGTTGTTATGGAAAAATTTTTATTTGTTCTCACACGTGGTCTGGAAGATCCAACTCGTGTAACCAGAATTTTTCAACTTGCAAAAGTTGCCAAGGAAAAAGGAAATGATGTTAATGTTTTTTTAACAGATGATGCAGTTGTTCTTGCAAAACCAGGCATGACCGATCATATTAAAACCCCGACCGGGGATCAGGCAAATGATTATTTCTCTTATCTTGTGGAAAACAAGGTGCCCATATTTGTTTGAATCCCATGTGCAAAGAATCGCCAGGTTGGCGAAGACGATATTATTGAGACTGCACAATTTGCAGGAGCACCTAAATTAATTGACTTATCTACAGACTCAAAGGTTTTTACTTTTTAAAGTAAACCTTTGTAGAATTTGTTAATTTATTATATCCCTGCTGATTATCAGCAGGGATAGCTGTTTTTTAACATTTTTTTACAGGGAATCCCATGCGTTTATAAAATTCAGGCAACCTTTTAATATTATAGGATGGGCATTTATTTAATACTTCAATGGTTGCCTGTTTGTTTAAAGGCCATTCTTTGGGTTTTTTTAAGAAAACTATATCATTACTGATATTGGCATAACATGATGGACCGGGAATACAAAAATGTTGACAGGTTTCTTCCCAGATTTTTTTGACAGGTTTTTCAAGAATATTCCCAAAAGACATCATGGTAAAATCACAGGGGCAGACATTACCCTGAGAATCAATAAACATATAATTAAACCCCGCACCACAGCCATAGTATTTTTCACTTTCAAAAAAATCATAGGCAAATACACCTGGGAACCCTTTGGTTTTAGTACATTTTTTTTGAATTTCAAAAATAGTTTCTATGTTTTCCAAACTTAGTTTTTCTTCAGGTCTGCTTGTAAGCCTGCCACTTAAAATTGGAGAAGTAAGCCTCATATCATTGATCCCAAGGTCTTTAAAAAAATCTATTATTTTGAAAATTTCCTTTTTGTCGCTTACAAGAGGTTTGTCAGGCACAAAGGAAACTGCAACATAAAACCCTTGATCCTGAAATAATTTGATTGCATTTAATGCATATTTAAAAATCCCCTTTTTTCTGCGGCCTTTATCATGGATTTCTTCTTTATAATGATCAAGGCTGATTACAGGTATTTCAAGCCCTGCTTTTTTTAATTTTTTAACCCGTTCTTTTGTAAGTTTATATCCGGTTGTAAACATAATAGGCATGGATCGTTTATCAATACAGGCTATGATATCTTCAAGGTCATCGCGCAAAAGAGGCTCTCCTCCTGTAAGCCCGATCACGCTTGTACCAAGATCCTGTACCTGGGCAATGGCTTTTTTAAGATCGTCAAACGAGAGAATGTCTTTTTTTGAGCGGTCGGAAAAAGAACAATGCCAGCAATTACAAGGGCATTGAGGGGTTATTGCAAAATTTGTTACAATGGGGAATGGAGTTCCTGAACTGACTTTTACAACTCCTTTGAGAAAACGGTCATAGGCATGGGATGGAAAATATGGTGTAAATGTGTTGGTATAGATTCTGCCATTAAGTTTTGTAAGTTTACTTTGCTTTGATACATAATTCATGGCTAATTTTTGTTTAATGGATAAATTTTTTAGTTCTTTGTTTAAACCCATTCTCAGGTTTGTTATTATCCTTTGAATTCCATATAATTGTTTTCCATTATGTTTGCGCATTCTAATTTGTCCTCTTATCTGTTTAGCTTAAATAAAATTAGTATCAAAAAAAATACAAAGATGATATCTTTTTAATTTTTATAAAATAGATATGGGAAAACACCAATGGATCAGACATTTAGCATTTCAGGTGAATATATTGAGCTTATCAAACTCCTTAAAGCAAGCGGTTTGTGCAGCACAGGGGGGCAGGCAAAAATGCTTGTGGAAGATGAGAAGATTATGGTGGATGGTAAAATTGAAACACGAAAACGGATGAAACTAAGGCAGGGTATGGTTGTTCAATATGACTCCCATAGCATAAAACTTTTATGAGACGGTCAGACTATTACTAATAAAATTATTGGAGACTAATATCTATTATGGCAAAAAAATCATCAATGGGAGTGGAATTATTAGGTATAGTATTAATAATTGTGGGAATAGGTCTTATGCTATGGGGAAATCATAAATCAGGTTCTTTTATTTCACAATTGAATTTTAATATTACAGGTTCCCATACTGATGCAGTCATGAAATTTTATATAGGTGGAGCTGTAAGCTTTATTGCAGGTGTCCTTTTATACCTTAAAAAAAAATAATATTATCAATTGATTTGATCGATTGATGTAAGAAGATTGGAAAATCTTGTTCCATTATTTGAATGTTTTTTATAAAATTTAATGCAATTTTTTACAATTTCAATTACTTGGGAATGGGTCTTAATCCCGGGGATTTCCATGGCAAGCCTTGGATGACGTCCAAGCCTTCCTGCAAGCATTACTCTAAATCCTTTAGTCTGATTGATTATTGTTTTACTTGGGCACGTGTCTGCACATTGACCACACATAAGACATAGATCATAATTAATAATCGGGCATACCTTTTTTTCATCAAGCCTGATAGCATTTTCATTGCATATTTCAACACAGGCGTTACACAAAAGGCATGTTTCCTTTGAAAGCGCTGGTATAGCCGCCCCAATTATGCCAATGTCAGCAATTTGAACCCTTGAGCATGCATTGGGGCAATCAGATAGTGACACTTTGAATTCGTGATGGAATTTTAGATCAGCTGGTACGGTTTTTTTTAAGAATCCAAGTATATCAGCTTTTTTAAATATTTTTTCAATCTCTTCTGCAAGTTCTGCACATGAATTTGCAGAATTGGGGCATGTTGAACCTCCAAAACAGGTTGCAACTTCATATCCTTTGATTTCTTTTTCCATTCCGCCTTTAGATAAAAATTTTTTCCTAAGATCATCTACATCAGAAAGCTCAACAGATTTTTTCCCCTTTTCTTTAACATAATTTTCAACTTTTTGCCTGACTTTTTTTCTAACAAAAAAAGGAACTTTCTTTATGGCATGATCTGCATCAATTGACCATTTCATGAAAGGATTTCACCTTGGGAACTTATGACTATTTTTTTTGTTGGTATATCTTTTCCTGAAAGATCAATGGCTTTTTGAACTATTACAGGCATGGCAGAACAGCATGGAACTTCCATGATAAGAATTGTAATGCTTTTTAAATCAGCAGTTCTAAATATTTCGGCAAATTTTTCAACATATTCATCTGCATTGTCAAATTTAGGGCAACCAAGCATTACAACTTTATTTTTTAAAAAATCAGCATGAAAAGAAGGATAGGCAACAGGCACGCAATCTGCTGTTACCAGAAGGTCGGCGTTTTTAAGAAATGGTGCTCCCACAGGGACAAGTTTTATCTGAACAGGCCAATGACCAAGGCTGGATTCTGTATTGGACTGCGTCACAGGCTTATTTGCTTCTTCACAGGAACCTTTTGCCATGGGAAAGGTCTGGATTACACTTGAAGGGCAGCCACAGGCAAGTGTGCCTGTCTCAACACTATTTGACTTGCTATCTTTAAGCATTTCTTCAACAGCTTTTTCATCAAATTCATCTGCTTCTCTTTCAATGATTTTTAAGGCATCCTGGGGACAGTCGCCAATACATGCGCCAAGACCGTCACAATATTTATCTGCAATAACTTTTGCCTTGCCGTCAATGATTTGGATGGCTCCTTCAGCACACGCAAGTACACAATTGCCACAGCCATCGCAAAGGTTTTCATCAATTTCAATTATTTTTCTTTTCATTTTATTTTTTCTCCATTAAGACTTGTTTTGCAAGCTTTTTCCCTGAAGGGGTCATAAGTATTCTATCAAGTTTTTGTTCAAATTTTTTGCTATCCAGAGCTTTTTTGCCGTCACAATCTGCCATATTTGTAATCATATCTGCATCATATAAACATTTGAAATTTATGGTTTCATCATTCTCTGGATGGTGATGATGGGATATTATGTCGCAGACTTCATCAATTAATTCTTTTTTTGCCCCTAATTTTTCAAGGATTTTTTTTGCAACAGGCGGACCTTCTATTTCCTGATATTTGGCAGCAGAAGACTTATATTTTTTTTCAGCATTTTTAATACCGATATCGTGGAGATAGGCAGCACACATCACAACAGCCATGTTTGCTTTTTCGCCTTTGCCAATTTTGTCGGCAAAATTGGCAACTTTTGCTGCATGACCTGTTCTTTTAAAATCCGTGCCAAAATATCTTTTCATTTCCACTCCAACACGATCTTTTAATAAGTCTTCCCTGCTTCCTATAAATTCTTCAGGAAGGGTGCCAAGACATTGCTCTGCAAATTGACAATAGGAAGCACAACCAAAATCCATTTTTGGATTTACAATTTTCTTTTTGCAATTGGCACAGGTTCTGGTTGTATCATCTTTAAAAAATTCCATGGGATGCCCGCATTCAGGGCACTCGGTTTCAAAAATTGCATTTTCAGTCCAGTATTGGGTGTCTTGTCCAGGACATTTCATGGTTGTCTCCTATGGTCTTATCCGATGTTTTATTCCCAGGGCACGCAATTGTCCATGCCCTGGGAATACATCTTTTTATTTACCTTCCATCATTGCTGCTATATCAGAATCAGGGTCGGTAATGGGTTTTATGTCAAAGTTCTCAACAAGCACATTAAGTACAGTTGGAGAAATAAATGCAGGAAGTGTTGGTCCAAGTCTTATCCCTTTTACACCCAGATGAAGAAGTGCAAGAAGGACAGCAACAGCTTTTTGCTCATACCAGCCAATATCAAATGATATGGGTAGTTCATTAATATCTTCAAGTTCAAATACTTCCTTAAGTTTAAGGGCAATAACCGCAAGGGAATAACAATCATTACATTGACCGGCATCAAGAACTCTTGGGATTCCACCAATATCGCCAAGATCAAGTTTGTTATATCTGTATTTTGCACAACCTGCTGTTAATATAATGGTATCTTTTGGGAGTTTTTCTGCAACATCTGTAAAATATTGTCTGCCTTTTTGACGGCCGTCACATCCTGCCATAACAATAAAACGTTTGATAGCTCCTGATTTGACTGCATCTACAACTTTGTCTGCAAGGGCAAGTACCTGATTGTGGGCAAAACCACCTACAATTTTTCCTGTTTCAATTTCTTTTGGAGCAGAACATTTTTTAGCTCGTTCAATAATTTGAGAAAAGTCTTTTGCGCCATTGTCAGCCCTGTCACCAATATTTACAGCGCCTGGAAACGATACCACGCCTGTTGTGAATATTCTGTCAAGATAAGTGTTTTTCTTTTTCATGGGAACAATACAATTAGTGGTCATGAGAATTGGACCATTAAAGGTTTCAAAATCTTCATTCTGATGCCACCATGAACTTCCGTAATTGCCTTTTAAATGAGCATATTTTTTAAAGGCAGGATAATAGTTAGCAGGAAGCATTTCTCCATGGGTATATACATCAATGCCTGTGCCTTCAGTTTGTTTTAATAGTTCTTCCATATCTTTTAAATCATGGCCCGATATAAGAATCCCAGGATTTGATCCGACCCCGATATTAACCTCGGTGATTTCCGGGTGACCATAGGTGGATGTGTTTGCTTCGTCAAGAGTTGCCATGGTAGTAACTGCAACTTCGCCGGCTTTGAGAACCATGGCGACCATATCGTCTACAGAAAGGTCTTCGGTCGTAGAAGCAAGAGCCTCAAACATGAAATCATATATTTCATCTTTTTCTTTGCCAAGTACAGCAGCATGCTCAGCATAAGCTGCAATCCCCTTAAGACCAATAATAAGCAATTCCCTTAAAGACCGTACATCCTCGTTTTCTGTGGCAAGGATGCCAACAGTTTCAGCTTTTGCAGCATATTCATCTTCATTATCAGAATACCATGTAGCACTCTCATGAAGGTCAGATCCTATTTTGTCTTTTACATTATCAAATAATTCTTTTTTGACAGCCTGGGCATTTTTGATCCATTGGATTAAATCAGCATCGTTAAAATTCGCATTTGTAATGGTTGTGAAAAGAGCTTTCGCAACAAAAAAACCTGCACTGACAGGGGTTGCAGCTCCTTGCGCCTTTGCTTTTTTTGCAATTACGCCAATACCTTTTAAATTAAAAATTAACAGATCTATAAGATTTGCAGTACTGCCTTCTTTTCCACAAACGCCTTTAATTGTACAGCCTTGATTTTTAGCTGTTTCCTGACATTGAAAACAAAACATTGTATTCTCTCCTTTAAGTTATGGTTACAAACAATTAATCTTTACTTCTTGGTGTAAACTTATTATAAAAAAGAATTTGGTTCCTTGATCTGGATCAAGTAATTTGTTTTTTTTAAATTTTTATTGAAAAATTAATCTTTTTATACGAATGGTAAATTATAAGTGATTGAAAAATTAAATGCAATACCTCTTTTCTCAAATTTAAAACAGGAACATTTTTTAAAAATTGTTCATTTGGTTAAACATATTGAATTTAAAAAAGGAAGAATGATTTTTAACGAAGGAGAGCCCGGAAATGGATTCTATATTGTTGAAACCGGTAAAGTTAAAATATTCAAACTCTCTTTTGAAGGTAAAGAACAAATACTCCATATATATGGTCCGGGCAAACCCTTTGGAGAAGTTCCGGTGTTTGAAGGAACAAAATTCCCAGCCTCTGCCATGGCAATGGTAAAATCACAAATCATTTTTATCCCGAGAGATAAATTTGTAAATCTTATTGCCGAGACCCCGGGGCTTGCCATGAATATGCTTGGAATGCTTTCCATGCGCCTTAGGGAATTTACCATACAGATAGAAAATTTAAGTTTAAAAGAAGTACCTGCACGAATTGCTTCATATATAATCACATTATCCAAAGAGCATGGTGGAATAAAACAAGTTACACTTCCTATATCCAAGCTCCAGCTTGCTAACCTGATCGGTACTACACCAGAGACTGTGTCAAGAATATTGAAAAAGATGATAGATGCTTTGTTAATTAAGGTCGATGGCAGAACCATAACTATTTCCAATTATGATGGGCTCATAGATCTTTCTGATTCCGGCAGGATTGAATAATTTTATTGTACAATATCCTGAAATTGGTAGTAAATGTTTATGATAATTATTGAATGGTGCTCTATGGTTTGGATTGATAGATTGTTTAAAAGGTTTTTTATGTAGCTTTCAATCCCGGCTTGTTTTGACTTGACATAATCAATTTGCCTTGATACAAAAAACTTATATAGGATTATCCTGGATAAATATGTCTTAAAGTTATTGAGAAAATGGTTGACTTTAATCTGGTACTCCTATTTGGTTATATTAGGCTATCAATTGAGACTACGAAAACCCTGGGAGATTTAAATTATGATAACGACTTGTGAGCATTGTGGAAAGCAATATAAAATTAATCCAAATATGATTAAAGGCTCGTCAGCAAGATTTAAATGTAAAGCATGCGGGAATGTGTCTACAATATTAAAGCCTGAGGAAGTATTTGAATCGCCTTCGGTTGTCAACCCTGAACCGATTGTCACGCCAAATTCCGATCTCTCTGAGGAGAAAACCCCTGTTAAAAATTTGCATAGCAATGCTCCTGTCGGATTTATCAGATCAATCAGGACAAAAATAACATTGATTATTATGTTACTTGTCATAGTTTCATTAGGTGTTGTTGGAGTCATTGCAGTTCTTACCAGCAGGCAGGCATTGATCAACCAGGCAGAAAATCATCTCAGCCAAATGTCCAGTCAAAAATCTAAAGAGTATAATCAGATCTTTGAAAAAATTAACGAGGGAATAACATCCCTTGCCGATTATTCAAGGATACTTGCAGAAAGTGACGATATTAGTACGGAAAATAGTTTTCCGGTATTGATCTTTAATTCTAAAGGTCCTGTTAAAGGCAGTGAGTTTGAAAAACGAAAAACAGGTATTCATAAACAATATATGCAATACCAGAGAATGGGTCAGGTATTTAACAGCTATGTTGAGGCAAGCCCGTTTATCCTTGCAGGTTATGTTGCATCAAAAGCTTATAATGGGTCTTCTTTAATGGTACCTAATAAGCGATCCACCTATGAAGCTTTATTAAATATTCCTACATATCACCCGCATATTAGACCATGGTATATACGTGCTGAAAAAGAACAAAAAACTATCTGGACTGCTCCATATGTTGATGCAGATACAAAAGAGCTGATCGTAACATGTGCGTCTCCTGTTTTTCATAGCGATAAAAGATTTATCGGTGTTGCAGCTTTTGATGTACTTTTGACTACTATAGAACAGGGTATTTTAAAGTTGGATATTGGTTATAATAGTTATGCCTTTTTGATTGATAAAACAGGTAAAGTCCTTGTAAGACCAGGTATGAAACGAGGTGATGCAAAATGGGACAGCTCTTATACAAGTAATAATCTTTTGGAAACAGGCAATCCAAGATTCACAAAGATTACACGAAAGATGATCAAAGGTGCTAAAGGTATTGATACTTATATTGACGCTGATAAAGGTGAAACATATATTGCATATTCTCCCATTAAAGCTATTAATGCCAGTATGGGGATTGTGGTTACAAAAAAAGCAATACTCCAGCCGGCAATTACAGCACAGATATATATTGCCGGTGTCTGTATCGTTGTAATTATAATCTCAATTTTTATTGGTATTCTGGTTGGAAATGGTATTACAAAACCCATTAATGAACTGACAACAATGGCTAATTTAATCAGCCAGGGGAAAATGGACCTGGATGTTATTGATGAAAACAGGAAAGATGAAATAGGTGTCCTTACAAAATCGTTTAACAGACTTGTTATAAGCCTTAAACTGGCAATGTCCAGATAATAAACTGATAGGAATTTGTTTTTATCAGGTAATATATATAGGTTTACAATGATGTTAATAAGTTTGGCAATAGATTTGCAGATTTAAGGGGAGAGAAAAAATAAAATCATGGCTTCAGAATATACTCCTTTTTCAGAAATTATTATTGAGTTGAAAAAATTATGTGATACTAAAACCACCGGGACCTTATTTATTGCAACCAAAAAGAATCGGGCTGCACAGGTAATGATTGAAAATGGTGAGATTGTTTTTATTTACTTTGCTGGGAAACGTGGGCAGAAAGCACTATCTCTTATGTCTGAAATACAGGCTGGAACGTTCCGTTTCCAGGCTGGTAAGGTTATTTCTAAGCGTCTCCCATTGCCAGACACCAATGCAATCTTACAGATTTTTGCAGGAGTGGTTGGTCAGGAAAACCTGGAAACAAAGTTAGCACAAAGCGTTCCTGCTGCTGCAAATTCTTTGAATGATACTCAGAAAACTATTTTAAAAGAATGCCTTGCTGAATATATAGGGCCCATGGCATCAATAGTTTGCGAAGATTATTTTCACAGCGCACTGGATTTTATGACCATAGTTGATATCCTTGCCACAAAAATATCCTCTGTTGAGCAGAGGGATGAATTTAAGGAAAGAGTGATGGCAAGGATTGAATAGATCAGCAGTGGTATTTTTATCTGTTTTCAAGAATATTTAATATTTTACTGCACATATATTCAGCTCTGTTTTTTAGATTTTCTGCAACTTTTAGTGTCTTTTTTCTGTATTGTTCATCCTTTATATCTGCCATATTGATTATGACGTTTTTATATGCTCCCCATATTCCCATCTCAAGAGCTCGTGCTCCGACTTCAATATCGGATTTTGAGGCGATATTTCCATGTTCGGCTGTTTCTTTCATTGCATCCCAGGCATTATCAGCAGTTTCCATGGTTGATAGGGGGATTTCAATGGCTTTTTTTAAGCCTTTCTGCATTTTGTTATTTCTATATTCTTGTTCTTCCTTTGTGGTTTTGGGGAGGGAAAGAGCTTTTACAAAATCATTGAAAGCATTGGTGTCTGCATCTATCATGGTAATAAGAGCCTTTGATGCATTGTGCATGGGGGGTATGATTTTTCTCATTATGGGATCAACATCTTCAAATTTTCTAACTCCAAGGGTTAGTTTTGCCACCATGGACCCAAGCCCTGATCCAAGGGCGGCAATAGCTGCAGACACTGAGCCACCGCCAGGAGCAGAACTTCGGGATGCAACTTCTGTAATAAATTCTCTCACACTCATGCCTGCCAGGGGTTCTTTATTTTTTTTGGCAACAATATACTCAATTATTTTTTCTTCAGGGTTAAATGGAGCCACTGAATTAAGCCCCAGTCTTTCAATTGCAAGTCTGATCTTTTGATCCTGGTCAATTATAAAAAGGTCTTCTTTTTTAATATAATATTCGGCTGCAAGGAGCATTGCTTCAAGGGGGACAAGCCCTACCATTTCAGAACCGGCAACACCTATTTTAAGGTTTGCAGCTTCTTTTTTAACTTCTTCAAAAAGAATATGCGGAGGGGTGACAAGGTAGTTGTTTAAATTCACTGTAACCTGGGCAAGATTATAGTCATCAACATACCATCCCATTCCTTTAACCTCTTTGAGTTTCCCTGGTGAGTCATCGCCTCTTCCTTTTTCTCTCAGGTCAAGGGCAATCCGGTGAGCCTGATTTGGTGTTGAAAGGAGATTAACATTATAGGCAATGAGAAAAAAACGTGCGCCTGTAACAGTTGCACCCCATTCAGGAATAAATTCAGCAGGACCAAAGTCAGGTTTCCATTCTTTTGTCACAATTCTTTCTTTTATTGCTTCATATTGACCCTCACGTATTTGAGGAAGTTTTTTTCGATATTCCACGTTTGAGGATTCTTCATAAAGATATATCGGGATGCCTATTTCCTGTGCAGCCCGTTTGCCAAATTCCTTTGATACTTTGACACATTCTTCCATTGTTACATTTGCAACAGGAATAAAAGGGCATACATCCATTGCTCCCATTCTATGGTGCTCACCTTTATGCTTTGACATATCAATTAGTTTTCTGGCAATTTTTGCAGAGTTGAGAGCGCCTTCAATAACAGCGTCTGGCGAGCCCACAAAGGTTATAACAGTTCTGTTGGTGGATTTTCCAGGATCAACATCCAGGAGGCTGCATCCGGGTGTTTCTTTTATGGATTTTGCAATGGCATTAATTGTGTCTTTATTTCGGCCCTCGGAAAAATTGGGCACGCATTCTATAATTTTTTCCATTATATTCCTCTTAATAATTTTCTAAATATCAATTGTAATACTATATCAAAAACATTTGCGGTTGTATATACATATAGCAGCAATTCTCGGTCAAAAATTATTTTTAAAATTAACAAGTGTAATATAGTCAAAATATTTACATACAATTTTGCCTTTTTGGTTATTATAGAAAAAT
>Ga0256845_1001499_pt1 | contig 18625 bp, 15 predicted proteins | sample RiftiametaG_FD_189101 | JGI IMG/M metagenome (GOLD analysis project Ga0256845, IMG submission 189101) | Tube worm associated microbial communities from hydrothermal vent at the East Pacific Rise, Pacific Ocean - Riftia | ecosystem: Host-associated > Annelida > Integument > Unclassified ...
CGAGAAGAAAAATTTTAAGGGTGATTCCATAAAAATTAAACTTATAAGTAAAAGAAAGGATATAAAAATATACTCCCCAAGGGTTTTATCACCTGATAAGAATTATGGAAACATGAATAAATTTGAAAGAGAAATGCTTGTTGTTGATATTATTGCCGGAGGATTCTGGTCTAAGACGAGAATAGAAATAAAAAAAGTGAAATTGAAGGAAAACGCAGGAAGTGTTTCTTCCAATAAATACAGGTGGAAAGATTGCGAACTTTCGAGAGGACAATATGCCGATATTTTCATTGTTTATACAAAGAATGGTAAAAAAGAGATAAAGATGAAAAAAGAGCATATAAGATTTTCCGGAGGAGATTTCTTAATCGAAGTGAAAGAGTTAAAAGGGTATAAAACCAATATTATCATTATTGATCGGTTTAAAAACAGAGCCTATATTTCTCTGATTTGATACTAAATTTAAAATTATAAAGTTATTTTTACTTAAAAGAGACTTAACGGATATAAAATGTGATCATAGTCAAAAGTAAAACCAAATCCGGAATAGTTAAAAATTGTTTTTGTCACGATTTTTCTTTTCATTCGTCTTATAATATTAATGATTAAAAAAAAATATATAAATAAATCGAAAATCGAGATAGATTTAGGTCAATTATTTGAGAAGTATAAAAATCAGTTATATTTGTTTTCTTTAAGATTATCCGGAGACAGTGATTTTGCAAAAGATATTGTTCAGGATTCATTTCTAAAAATTTTTAAATATCTTGATAAGGGCGGTATTGTAAAAAATCCGAGATCTTTGTTGTTTAAAACAGCTTATAATATTTTCGTTGACAAAAACAGAAAAGCATTAATAGTCAAAGAAAATTTGTTTAATCTTTTTATTACAGAATCTGAAAAATCGGATCCGGGAAATAATTATATTAGAGACGAAGAAGGAGATATTATTATTAGAGAGATATCAAAATTGAAAGAGCGGGAAAAAGCGATTATCTGCTTGTATGCTGAAAATTTCTCATATGATGATATGTCCGCTATTCTTAAAATCAGAAGAAGTTCGGTAGGAAAGGTTTTATCCCGTTCGATAGATAAATTGAGGAAAAAAATTAAAGACGGAGGATAATTTGAAACATTTAAAAAAAGAAACTATCCAGAAATATATAGATGATGAACTACCGATAAAAAAAAGAGAGAAAGTGATAAAACATATTTCCGAATGTGAATTCTGTAAACATAACGAGATAGAGATCAGAAAAGAGATAAAAAAAATTAAAAATATTATCAAGGAGAACAGCCGGCAAAAAGTTCCGAAACTGATGTTTAAATTCTCAGATATGAAAAATTCGAAACGAAAAAAGTCTTATATTACAATCCCTGTTCCATTGTTTTCCCTAATTGTAGCTCTGATTCTTTTCATGGGAATTTTCTTAATATTTCAAAAAAATAAAATCGACAAACTGTCCGGATCAAAAATTAATAAAAGGGAACCGATTTTAAGTTATGTCGAGTTGGAATCAAAGAATATGAGAAAGATTATATCCATAGACTTGGATTTATCGGATTATTCGATTGTAAAAAAATCAAAAATAACAGTTATGAGGAGTTTTAAAAATGATAAAAAAGAGATGTGAATTTATCTATTTTGTTTTAATTATTACTGTTTTATTTGGAATTAATAGTACAAAAGGTCTACTTTTTGGGGAAATCCCCGAAAATAATGTCATTATTAAAACTGTCTATTCCGAAAAAAAATCAAACGATAATAAAAAAAGCGATATTATATTCAAAGATAAAAAAATTATTAATTTGTCAATATCCGTTCTTGAAGTGAGGCCTTCCGAGACTATTATAAAGTTAAAACCACAAATATTTGTTGAAGACGGCCAGAGTTGTTCGTTAAGATTCGGAAAAAGGTTTCGGAACCGAAAATATTCTACCGGTAATTCGATAAAATTAAACGGTGAATCCGTTAATATAATGCTTATACCTAGAATTGTAAAAGATAAAGGAGTTGAAATTTCAATAAAGACTCGTTACTTTTATTTAAAAGATTCGAATATGTCCGGTAAAAAGCGTAAACCCTTGGAACTCCTGTTAAAAAGAAGTGTTTTTACAAGGAATGATGAAGAAATTGCGGTTGATTTGCTGGAAAATAAAAGGGAAAAAAAGAAAATTGTATTATTAATAACACCCTTTATTAAAATTATTCCCGGTCCTTCCCTCTATCGGGAAAATGCAAAATACAAATTATCAGATCCGATATTTATTATGAATAATGAGTTGATAAGCAATCAGAACGGATCGCCGAGTTTTATATCAGAAGGTTTGACTTCAAAAAATAGAACTGGAAAAAAGTTTTTAAATTCTTATATTGCTTGTGTCTTAAAAAACAGATTTAAAGGGACTATTTTCCTTTCCGTAAAAAAATTCAAGGGTTCGAAAAAGATAGGAATATTGAATAACAAAAAACTGAAATTCAGATATAATGACAATAATTTCGAATTGATCTCTCTTGAATCGATTTTGCCAGTTAAGGGGAAATGGATTGTATTTGGGAAATATATTTCAGATAGAGACATAAGGAAAGAGAAAAGTTTGGATTTATCTCCCTTAGTTGGAGATAGGGGAGGAATTGTTATCGTTAGCGGAAAAGATTTTGAAAAAGTTATTCTTTAGAAAAGATAGTTGATAATATTTCCGGAATAAAGTCCCATTTCAGAGTAAATCGGAAAAATTATTGTTAAATCAGAATAGCTATTTTATCCCGAGTTTCTTTTTATATAATCTTGTGGCATTTTTTAACTCACTTAATGACATAATCCAATTTGCAGTTCCACCCTTGTAGCGTTTCCCTTTATTTACTCCTGAGCTCACTACAAGCCAAGACTCATTTGCCACTCTGTATTTATTATGACCGATTTTAACGGCATTGGCGGTTACGATTACAGTTACATCCGGGGATGCATTAGATTTAAGCCAGACCGGATATAGACTTCGGAACTCCGAAAGGATTTTTGCCTCCGTATCCGTTTGTGACCTTTTTTTAACATGGACTGATCTTTTTTGGGGAGTTTCTATTTTTTGATTCTTTTTTAAACGATGGGATGATTTATATTTCTTTATATATTCAATCTGATATTTTTTAATTTTTTTCTTTAACTTATTTATTGCTCTGACTGAAGCTTCTCTTAGCTTTGTTCTTATCGATACTTCTCTTACCTCCAGTAGAAGTATATTCCACATGTCTTTCTTGAATTGTTTAAATTTTTGGTTTTTCTTAATGTAAAGATTTGAAGCACCGATACCGAAAAATCTCTCTTCGCACCAGAGATTAAATTGTTTTGTAAGTTCTGTTGTAAAATTTCTGTCGAAGCGATTTTTTTCTCCGAATCTGTTTTCTTCATACCATTTTTTCATTCTCTTTTTGAGAAATTCATTAATGAAAATGTTTTTATTTCTGTCATCTGCCCATTGATGTGTTGAATTCCATATCCATTTGTCAAATTCCCATGCAGAACCTATTACTGAAGCAAAGTTGTTGCCAAGAATAACAGTGAAAACCTCTTTCATTATTATCTGTTTCGAAAGACTTTTCCCTTTTTGAATTTCACCATGTGAGAAATGATAAAGTGCCATTAAATAATCTTTTGCATTTACCTTGTTTCCGATTTTATTTGAAAGCTGGGTTTCAAACTCATATTCAACTCTTTTTACTGCTTTTTCCCATGCTAGTTCTTCAAGAGTTTTTTGCTTGCCATATGAATAAAATGAGATTGAAAATAAAAGAAACAAAACAATAGATTTAAAATGCTTTGTCAATTTTTTCTCCTTTAATAACATTATAATATTGAATAAAAAATTTTTACACGGTAATATAGCGGATTTTCAAAAAAAATAGAATTAGCGATTTTTCCGTAAGATTGATCCCCATATTCCGTTTCCCTGAGTTTCGGGGGAATTACCGTCCGATTACATTCTCTCATCTGAATTGGAATGCCTGTAGATAATGAAATTTTGATTATTAATTTCTTTCTTGAATTTCTTTAATTGTAGTTTTATCATTGAATTTTATTGTATGGAGGTAAAATGGGTGAAAACGTGAAGGTCGGAATAATAATATGTGATCGTTACCGCAGGTGTGCCGGAGGGAAATGTTTCAGGTCTGCAAAGAATAAAGAAGGCGCATTTGAGAGATATGGAGATAAAGATGTTGAAGTGGTTGGTTTTACGACTTGTGACGGATGTCCCGGAGGTAATATAGAATATGCGGTCGATGAGATGAAAGGAAACGGTGCTGAAGTTATCCACCTTGCAACGGGACTTATAGTCGGATATCCTCCGTGTCCCTATATAAAATATTTCCGTGATTTCATTGTCAACAAATACGGTCTTGAAGTTGTTTACGGGACACATCCTATTCCTGAAAAATATGTTATTGAGCATGAGAAACTGGGAACATGGGAATCCCCCGAATGGAAAGAGATCATAAAACCGACAATGAACGATAAAGATACAAGATTATCATATGACTGAATAGATCGGTCTATCAGGGTTGAAAAGTGAAGGACAGAGCAAGAATTTTCGTCTGGTTTGTTTTTTTGATCGGAGGAGGGGTTTTTGGAGTTATTTGTGATCTGAAAATTTTTCCGAAAATTTTTAAGAATACTGTATTTCATTTAATTACTTTTATTTTAGGAGTTTTATTGCTGAAAATGGTTTTAAGGGCAAGTAAGAATACCGGAAGGTTCCTTTCGAAAAAAGGAAGAGAAGGAAATATTCCGAGAATGGAGACAAACAGACTGGTAACCGACGGGATATACGGCTGCATGCGACACCCGATGCATCTCGGACTTCTCTTTTTTCCGCTTTCGGTAGCACTTCTTATCGGATCTCCTGTTTTTATTTTATTCATTGCACCTTTTGAAATGCTACTTATGCTGATCATGATAAAGTTTATCGAAGAACCTGAAGCAGTTAAAAAATTCGGACGGAAATATATAGACTACAAAAAAAATGTACCTTTCTTTTCGTTTAAAACTTCATCTCTTAAAATTCTGCTGGCAAAAAAAGGCGATTTGTAATTATTATTTATATGCAAGTTTTGGGAGTTGATTTTTTTACGGGTAAGTAGTATTAATTTTTTATAAAACAAAAAAATTAAAAGCGAAAAAGAGGAGATAAAATGGTTGACAAGGATAGAATAGAGGATTTAACAAAGGAAGAATTGATTAAATTAACAGAAGTTTTTGCAAAGAACTGGATTGCACACGACGGGTCATGGTTTCTCTCCATCGAAGAGGAAGAAGGGATTGATACGGCAATTAAATATGATATTGAAGCCTGGAGAAAATTTACCGTTGTCGAAGCAAAGAGGATCATGGGATTTTTGGGGCTTGAAAAAAATTCGGGAGTTGACGGTTTGAGAAGAGCTCTTGCATTCAGGTTATACTCTTCATTAAATGAAGATGAGATAGTCGTGATCGATGATAGAACCGTTGAATACAGAGTTAAGACATGCAGGGTTCAGGCGGCAAGGCGGAGAAAAGGATTGAAGGATTTTCCGTGCAAGCAGGTCGGAATAGTTGAATATTCACTTTTTGCAAAAACAATAGATGAAAGATTTGAGACTGAAGTTGTCTCATGTCCGCCTGATATTGTTGAAAAAGATTACTACTGCTTCTGGAGATTTAGATTAAAATAGATATAAGATTATTTTGTGAAATTTAACAGTATTATTATTTTTGTTAATAATATTTGCTCTGTCGGGTGTGCGACATGCAATGTTTCGGCGAAGAGTTCCAACAAGGGTGTTCTTGACAGAAAAAAACTTGATATTTTACTGGTTGAATCGAAGATCAACGAATTATCAAAATATGTTATATGGACAGGCGGAGAGCCTTTTTTATCTTTTGAGCTGCTTTTATACGGATTAAAAAAAGCGGAAGATCTGGGTTTTAAATCCGAAGTTTTAACATCGGGAGTATGGTTTGATAAAGATCCGGAATTTATTGATAAACTCAAAGGTATCCGGGATATTTCGATCCGGATAAGTTTGGATTATGAACATAATAAAAAAGTCAGTCATAAAACTTTGATAAAGCTTATTGAAAGATCACTTGATAATAAAATTGATATCAATTTTACAGTTAGAAAGATCCCCGGAGTAAATTATTCCCCTGATGATCTGTTTATGAGGATAAAAGGGGGTTTTTCGGAATATTTTTTAAAGAAAAAGTCGGATTTTCGTTGGATACATACCATTCCGCATATTCCGGTACATGAGGATGATCCCTATATCTCTGAGATTAGAGATTTCCATGTTTCAAAAAAGGGGTGTAAATTTGTTTACAAAGATCTTGTCACCGGTTGGGATGGTTTTGTATATCCCTGTTGCGGACTTTTTTCAGTCGCGGATTTTAACGGATTTGCTCTTACGGAGATTACCGGAGGGTTTTCAAACAGGATAGAAAGCCTGATAAAAAGTGATCGGTTGTTTTTTATGATCAGATCTTCGGGTCCAAGCTCACTAACGGATAAAGTTGAAATTCCGGATAGAATCAAATGGAGTATTAAGAGTATGAATAGTTGTTTTGTCTGCAACAGGATTCTTGATAATTGGAATGTGAATGACAAAATAGTATAAGTTTTTGATTTTAAATTCTTTTTTTTATTTCAAGATTGTTAAAATTTATTCTTATATCAAATTCCGAATATTTTCCAAAAAAGAAACGGTTCCCGACACTGTTCTGTAAAGGGTAGAGTTTATCCTTTTTTGAAAGTTCGAAAATACAATTAATAAATATCTCGGGAGAGTTCATAAATCTGGTTTTTGAAATCCCGAAACTTCTTTTTCCGATGGAAAAAAGTATCATATCATCCGTTGTCCTTATCGGATAACTGCCGGGAATAAGTTTTTTATACAATGTATCCCTTTAAGATTTGATTGTAAAACAAGTTCATGTAAAAATATATGCAATTCGGAAAAAAAAGTCAAGGTTTCCCGCTGTTTTTCAATCCAATGTAAACCCCGATGGTTGACATAATGAACAGATTATTATAAATTCTCTATCTTATACCAAAGTGAGGTAAAAATGAAAAAAATCATCGTTCTTGCAAAACAGGTGCCGGATACATCCAATATAACCGGTAATGCGATGAAAGAGGATGGCACCGTAAACAGGGCGGCACTTCCGGCTGTCTTTAATCCGGAGGATCTGAATGCTCTTGAACTTGCACTTACTTTAAAAGATATAACCGGTTGTGAAGTGACTGTTTTAAGTATGGGTCCCCCGAAAGCTATAGAAATTTTAAAACATTCTCTCTATCTTGGTGCCGATAAGGTTTATCTGATATCGGACAGAAAGTTTTCGGGAGCCGATACACTTGCAACATCTTATGTCCTTTCGGGAGCAATTCAATATTTGGGGGGAGCGGATCTTGTAGTTGCAGGAAGGCAGGCGATAGACGGTGATACCGGTCAGGTCGGTGCTCAGGTTGCCGAAAAGCTTGGATTTAATATCATCTCCTACGTCAAGAAATTTATCTCGACAGATAATAATGAAATAACCGTTGAGAAGGATGGCGATCTGCAAACTGAAATAATTAAGACCGAATTGCCTGTTCTTCTTACCGTAACGGATGATGCAAATTTTCCCCGTTATCCAAACACACTGAATATGTTGAAATATATGAATGCGGAACTTGATATAAATATTGAAGATGAAAAGAGGGATTATTATAAAGAGAGAAATCTTTCAATTCAAACATTGAATATGGATCAGCTCGGACTTGATCCCGAAAGATGCGGATTAAAAGGAAGCCCGACGAAAGTTCACAATATAAAAAATATTGTTTTAAAAGGCGGTGACCTAAAAATATTTGATAATAATCCGGGCGGGGTCATGGGACTGGTTAAAGAGATCATAAAGGATTATACGGAGGTCTGATCATGAAGACAGCTATCTTTATTGAAAAAAACCCGGTCTCGGGTAAGTTAAGAGATGTAAGTTTTGAACTGACTGCAAAAGCTTCATCGTTAATGTCGGATCAGAAAGGCGAAGTGATCGGGCTGTTTTGCGGTGATTCACTACCTTCGAATATTGATGATCTGTTCTCTTTCGGGTTGAATAAATTGTTGTATTTTGAAGATCCGTCACTTTCAAATATTCAGCCTTTTGCATTTAAAAATATATTGAAAAGTATGATTGTAAAAGAAGACCCGGATATAGTTCTCTTTGGGGCAACAAGCAGCGGAAGAGAGATTGCTCCGTTAATAGCCTCATCTCTCAAGACCGGGTTGACAGCGGATTGTACCCAGCTTTATATTGATGATTATAAGGATAAGGGGAAAATACTATATCAGGTAAGACCTGCTTTCGGAGGGAATATTCTTGCTACTATAATTTCTCCCGATCATAAGCCGGTCATGTCAACTGTCAGAGAGGGAGTGATGAGACTTCCTGAAAAAAGAGTTGTTAACAGGATAAATAAAGAGATCTTTTCTGCGGAGATGAACAGTTCATGGATAACAAATACGATCATTAAAACCGTATTAAAGAAAAGAAATGTCCATCTTGACCGTTCCGGAATTATTGTTGCCGGTGGAGCCGGGATCGGCAGCCGTGAAAATTTCGAACTGCTTTTCGGACTTGCGGATGTTCTCGGTGCGGAAGTAGGCGGCAGCAGAGCTGCTGTTGATGCGGGATATATAGAAAAAGAGAGACAAATAGGTCAGACCGGAGTTGTTGTAAGACCGAAATTATATCTTGCTTTTGGGATTTCGGGCTCCATCCAGCATAGGGCGGGGATGGAAGAATCCGGAAAGATCATAGCTGTAAATACAGATATAAATGCACCGATATTTGATATTTCACATTTCGGGATCGTAGATGATTTTAAAAGTGTCATACCGATGATGATAAGGTATCTGAAGGAGGATATTGATGGCTAATTTTTTTAATGAAAGCAGAAAGTTTGCACTCGGCTCCATTGATCTGAAAGAAATTGTAGATGAGTTGGAAGATCAATATTCAGAAAAGAAGGAACCCGCCCCTTTATCTTTTGAAGATGCAATAAAATGGTATGATCTTCTGCTTGATAATGCCGGACGGATATCTGCCGAATTCATCTGGCCCAGAGCTTCGGAAGTTGATGAGGAGGGAGCGGTTTTTAATAAAGGGGAAGTGAAATGGGCAGACAAAACAATTGAAAATATGAAGACTCTTGCCGATGCCGGATTTATGGGTGGAACTCTTGAAAGAAAATATGGAGGACTTAATCTTCCGAATTTAATTAATACGATCATTATAGAAATGGTTTCTCAGGGAGATGCGTCATTAATGAACCTTTTCGGACTCCAGGATATTGCGGTAACAATTCAGAAGTTCGGAACCGATGAACAGAGAAACAGGATACTTCCGAAATTCGCAAGCGGTGAAGTGAGCGGAGCTATGGCTCTGACCGAACCGGATTCGGGCAGCGATCTTCAAAAAGTAAAACTAAAAGCTGTTGAAAAAGACGGGGAGTGGTATCTGGACGGAGTGAAACATTTCATAACAAACGGGAATGCTGAAATTCATCTTGTTCTTGCAAGGACTGAAAAAGATGTCCATGACGGGCGGGGTCTTTCGATGATGCTCTATGAAAAAGATGAGAACCTGATTGTAAGGAGAATAGAAAATAAATTGGGAATTCACGGTTCTCCGACATGTGAACTTCAATATAAAATGGCTAAATGCGAGCTTGTTGGAAAGAGAAGGTTCGGATTAATTAAATATATGATGAGTCTTTTAAATGGAGCAAGACTTGCAACTTCCGCACAAGCTCTCGGAATTGCTCAGGCATCTTATGAAGAGGCGGTCAAATATGCAAATGAGAGAGAACAGTTTGGCGAGAAGATAGTGAATTTTCCTGCAATATACCGGATGCTGGCAGAGATGGAATCGGATATTGAAGCGGCAAGATTATTATTGTATAAAACTGCATCGGCAGTGGATATTCATGAAATGTATGAGAAAAAGATGAACCGCGGTGAAAAAGTGAGGGATAAATTCAAGGAAGCGGGAACAATAGCCGGATTTTTAACACCTCTTTCAAAATTTGTATGCACCGAGATGGCAAATAAGATCGCTTATGACTCTCTCCAGGTTCACGGAGGAGTCGGATATATGAAGGAGTTCCCGATAGAGAGACTTTATCGTGATGCAAGGATAACAAATATTTATGAAGGAACAACTCAGCTTCAGGTTGTAGCGGCGATCGGTGCAATAACATCGGGGTTCTTTTTTAAAATGATAGAAGAGGAATTGGAGAAAACGGACAGCAGACCGGAAACGGGCGAACTTAGGAAAAGAGTTGAAATTTTTGCCGCTATAGTTGAAAAAGTGAAAGAGTTGGATTCAAAGGAATTTCTTAATTATGTATCCAACTATCTTGTAGATATCGCATCATTGATCTTTCGCTCGCTTCTTCTGTTGCAAAATCCGGACTCATCCGAAAGGGTGAATTCAATATACAAATATTTTGACCTTAGAGCGGATAGAAAAATAAACTATTTTACAGAGCTTATAAGCAGTTTGATTTATGAATATGGTTCGGAAATTTCAGGGATCAGAAAAAAATTTCAAAAGAGTATCTGAATTCTATTTGTAAACCGAGTCTTATAATGTAATAGACATCAACATCTAAAAATGGTAACATTAATGACCGAAAACAGTATGTTTTTATAATAAAAAAGGAGTTTATCAAATGAGTTATACCGAATTGGATTTAAAATTGAATTATAAAGTGGCTGATATTTCACTTTCCGAATGGGGAGATAAAGAGATGAAGCTGGCTGAGAATGAGATGCCCGGATTGATGTCGGTCAGAAAAAAATACGGAGCAGACAAGCCTCTTAAAGGGAAGAAAATAGTCGGGAGTCTTCATATGACAATACAGACGGCAATGCTGATAGATACGCTGGTTGAGCTTGGTGCGGATGTCAGATGGGCATCGTGCAATATCTTTTCAACACAGGATCATGCAGCGGCGGCAATTGCCAAAAAGGGGAGTGCAGCTGTTTTTGCATGGAAGGGTGAAACTCTTTATGAATACTGGTGGGCATTGGAACAGGCGTTAACATGGCCTGATGGTTCGGGTCCGGACCTTATCGTAGATGACGGTGGAGATGCGACTCTTTTTATCCATAAAGGTGTTGAAGTGGAGAATAATACCGCTCTTTTAGACAAGGAATATCCCGTTCTTGAGGAGAAGATCCTAATGGGGAGGATTGGAGAGGGGTTAAAAAAAGATAAAAATTACTGGAGCAAGTTATCAAAAAATATTGAAGGCGTTTCCGAAGAGACGACAACGGGTGTTCACAGGTTGTATCAGTTTGAGAGAGAGAATAAGCTTCTTTTTCCTGCAATTAATGTGAATGACTCTGTTACAAAATCAAAATTTGATAATCTGTATGGTTGCAGAGAATCACTTGTTGACGGAATTAAAAGAGCCACCGATATCATGCTTGCAGGTAAAAAGGTTGTTGTGTGCGGATATGGAGATGTGGGAAAGGGAAGTGCTCAATCACTTGTCGGTTTCGGAGCTAAAGTGTTTGTAACCGAGATTGATCCGATCTGTGCACTTCAGGCTGCTATGGAAGGTTTTGAAGTTGTAAGATTGGAAGATGTTGTAGATGATATGGATATATTTGTGACTGCCACAGGAAATTATAATGTGATTAACGGCACTCATATGGAAAAAATGAAAGATGGTGCCATAGTTTGTAATATCGGACATTTTGATAATGAGATAGAGATGTCTTACCTTGAGAGTGGCAAAAACGGATGCAAAAAGGAAAATATAAAACCTCAGGTTGATAAATGGACATTGAGATCGGGTAATTCTATCCTGATATTAGCGGAAGGAAGACTTGTGAATTTGGGATGTGCAACAGGTCATCCGAGTTTTGTTATGAGTAACAGTTTTACAAATCAGACACTCGCTCAGATAGAACTTGCAACAAAAAAGCATGAGAAAAAAGTTTATACTCTTCCGAAAAAATTAGATGAAGAGGTTGCAAGACTTCATCTTGAGAAGATCGGAGCTAAACTTACCGTTATGACAGAGGAGCAGTCAACTTATCTGAATGTTCCTGTCGAAGGACCATATAAACCGGATTATTACAGATATTAGCACACAGCAATATTTGGATTTGGGATTTTGGGGATGGGATTTGGTTGCTTTCAGAATTCAGCGGGGGATTACAGAACTTGTCATTTATAGTCATTTACTCACTTTGTTCGTGTCATTAGGTAATTACAGATATTGTCATTTAATTAAGAATTCAAAATTTAGAATTACAGATATTGTCGTTACTAAGACATTTCATTGAGATATTGCCGGGGGAGGCAGAGGAGTCTAAGTCGGATTTATAACGTCCCGTAGGGGAAATTTTTCATGTTTGAACGAAGTGAGTTTAAAATTTAAGTTAATAAATTCGATGTTCCGGAGGATAGACGACGGTCGGGTGGAGCCAATTCTCAATGAAAAGAGCAATCATCGGAGTTCACGAATAGTAGCAATCAGAAGCAAGAAGTCAGCCGGAGTTCGCAAGATCAAAGTAGAAAGTTAAAGTTTTTAAATTATTGAATAAAGTTTTGATGCCATGTAAAGAGGGAGATGAATTGTTGAATTATTTTTGTATGTTTTCCCTCTTCCGCTAAACAGAACGGTTTTTACAGGTGAATATTTTTCAATATAGACTTTAAGACTTTTTGCCTTTGTATTAATACTCGCTTTTACCTCAATAGGGATGATTTTTCCATTATGCTCAATTAAGAATTCAATTTCGGATGTATTTCTGTGCCAGGAATATATTGTTCTATTTTTTTCGGATATTAATTCGGTAAGAACTATGTTTTCGGCAAAAAACCCTTTGTAAGAACCGTAATTGTAAGAAAATATTGTTCCCGGTGAAAGGTCTAACATACATCCTAAAAGACCTGTATCAAACATATAAAGTTTGAATTTTTTTTCATCTGAATAAGCTTTTAGCGGTAATTGCGGTTTGCTGCAAACGGGGACCTTGATAATAAGCCCGGATTTTATCAACCATTCTATCGGTGCCTCAAGGGATGAATATCTTGAGGCGTATGGCAATACATCTTTAAAAACAAATTTTTTAACACCCTGTGTTTCTCTGGCAAGTTGAATGGGGATATTCTTGAATACAGCTTCGATTTTAACGGATTTAATTTTACCCGAGTGTTTTGAAATATCATCAATGTAGTCATTTATTAATTCTTTTTGAAGTTTTCTAACCATTGTAAATCCTTCTGAAGGCGAATCGATATTCTCTAAAAAGTGCTTGACTATGTCTGGTAATCCTCCGGTAATCATATAGTATTTAAACAGTGTCCATATTTTTTGATGAATGGGTTCGGGGAGCGGATCATTAAAAGAAATGGAATTCAAAACTTCAAGAATTTTATCTTCTCCAAGTGCGGTTAGAAATTCATCGAAATCCATCGGATTGAGTCTCAGACGGTTTATATTTCCGACAGGAAATGATTCCGAACTAAGTTCCGTACCGAGTAATGATCCGGATGAAGTAATAAAAGTATTCGGTTGCTCTTTTGCAAAATATTTCAGCGATGTCAATGCTTCCGGGCATTGTTGAATTTCATCAAATATTATCAGATCTTTCACTGCGTCTATTTTGTGATCGTAAATTATACTTAGATCTCTCAGAATTCTTTTCGGACTTAGATCCTGTTTGAAAATTTCACATAAATCGGGATGTTCCATAAAGTCAAAAAGATGATAATTCTTAAACTCTTTTTTTCCGAACTCCTCCAGACTGTAGGTTTTTCCGACCTGCCTTGCCCCTTGTAGTAAGAGTGGTTTTCTTAATGATGATTTTTTCCAGTTTAGTAACTCGTTATCTATTTTTCTTTTCATTTTCTTTATTCCTTAATGCATCTTTAAAAAGGTTTCGATTAAATTATAGTATAAATTGTACGAAAAATCATTATTTCATAGGAAAAAATGTTAAATATTACAGTTTTTCCCACGAAAAACAGAGTTCAACAGAGTTCACAAGATCAAAGTAAAAAGTAAAAAGTTAAAGGTTGAAAGTTTAGAGTTGATTTTATTTAAAATTATCACTTTTGACTTTCAGGAAGTGTAGTGCGTTTAATGCTTCGAGAGGGGTCATTTTTGTGATGTCTATACTTTTCAGTTTTTCTCTTATCTCATCCCAGACTTTCAGTTCGCTGTTTTCGGGGAAGAGAGTTTTATTTCTTTCGGGAACTTTTTTTATCTTTCCGGATATTCTCTCTTTTACAAGCCTGTTTAACTCTTTCTTTTCCAGATTCAGAAGAATCTCTTTTGAACGCTCGATAACAGGTTCGGGAATACCTGCTATTTTTGCCACATGAATTCCAAAACTCTGATCCGTTGCCCCCGGAACTATTTTATGAAGAAAAACAACATTATCCTCCCATTCCCGGACAGTAATATGGTAGTTTTTCACACCTTCAAGAATTTCCGATAATTCGGTGAGCTCATGATAATGGGTTGCGAAAAGTGTCCTCGGTCTCTCTTTTGATGTATTGAGATATTCAATGACCGACCATGCAATTGAGAGACCGTCAAATGTCGATGTCCCGCGTCCTATCTCGTCAAGCAGTATCAGTGACCTTGAGGTCGTATTGTTCAATATCACTGAAGTCTCTATCATCTCGATTAAAAATGTTGATTTTCCTTCGATAAGCGAATCTGATGCACCTATTCTTGTGAAGATCCTGTCTACTATTCCGATTGAAGCTTTTTCAGCCGGGACAAAATATCCTGCCTGAGCAAGGATTATTATCAAAGCATTCTGCCTGAGATATGTTGATTTTCCTCCCATATTAGGTCCTGTAATTATCAATATCTGGTCTGTTTTTGAGTTTAAGAGTGTATCGTTCGGGATAAATTTCAGGCTGTTGCCGGATTCAATAACCGGATGTCTTCCATCCTTTATAGAGATTGTCATATCTTCTTCTATTTCCGGTCTTGAATAGTTTCTTCTATTTGCAAGTTCCCCTCCGGCAGACAGTACGTCAAGCAGTGCACACATATCGGAGTTTATATTCAATTCGGATGAAAAACTTTGGATCTCAACGATAATTTCATCGAAAAGTTGTTTTTCAATTGCAATTATTTTTTCTTCGGCCTTTAATATTTTGTCTTCGAGTTTTTTTAGTTCATCCGTAATAAATCGTTCCGAATTCACAAGAGTCTGTTTCCTGATATAGTTATCGGGAATAAGTTTGAGATTTGCATTCGTGACCTCTATAAAATATCCGAATACTTTATTGTATTTTATTTTCAGTGTTTGAATTCCGGTCTTTTTCTTCTCCTCTTTTTCCATTGAAGAAATTATCTCTTTTGCATTTCTGCTGATCGCCCTTAATTCGTCAAGTTCGGTATTATATCCTTTTTTTATAACATTACCCGCACTAAGATTGGGAGCAGGATCATCATCAATAGCGTTCTCAATAAGAGTAGTTACATTTTTTAATTCCTTAAGCAATCCTATTTTTTCTCTGATAAATAAAGATTGCATTGCCGCGGTCTCCCTTTTGATATCAGGAATTATTTCCAGTGTCTCTTTTAATTTTAAAAGATGGAGAGGCATAGCTATATTTAAAGATATTTTTGTATTTAATTTGGCAAGGTCTCCCATTTTTTTTAGAAGATTCCTTAATTCCGATCTGATTATCAGATTTTGTGAAAATTCCTCAATGACTTCATGACGCTGCTCTATTCTCTTTTTTTCAATGAGAGGATATGAGATCCACTCTTTTAAAAGTCTTCTTCCCATGGGAGTAACGGTAAAATCAATAGCGTTAAAAAGACTCCCTTTCGAATTTCCCGTCTGCAGATTCTTTAAAATTTCAAGATTTTTAAATGATACTCTGTCAAGGATCAGATAATCTTCATTCGGGACAAAATGAAATGATGAAATGTTTTTCAGAGAATCCCGTCTTACCGATCTTATATATTTCAATAATATTCCTGCGGAAATAACAGCAGCATTATGAGATTGAATTCCAAGACCTTCCAGTGTTTTGATTTTAAAATGTGTCTTTAGGAGGTTTTCGCATTCAAAATAGTTGAATTCAAACGGGTCATATTTGTTAATGAGTATTTCGGAAAACTCCGGAAATTTTTTCAATATCTTTTCTGCATCTTCTTCAAAATCTTCGTTTATTACAATTTCGCTTGGTCTCTTTTTATATAATTCATTGTAAAATGAATCGATATTTTTTATATCAAAATTCCTGACTTCAAAAGATGAAACCGAAAGATCTGTCGATGAGATAGCAATGGAATTATTGTCTTTGAAAATTGATACGACAAAATTGTTAATATCATCATTCCCGAGATCTATCTCAAGAGCGGTTCCGGGAGTGAGGATCCGGGTGACCTCTCTTTTAACTATACCTTTTGCGAGAGCCGGATCTTCGATCTGTTCACATATAGCGACTTTAAATCCTTTTTTCAACAATTTTGAAGCATAATGATCTCTTGCATGATATGGAATGCCGCAAAGAGGAACGGAATTTTCTTTTTTCTTATCCCTTGATGTCAGAACAATTTCCAATATCGGTGCTGCTGTTTTTGCATCATCAAAGAACATTTCATAAAAGTCCCCCATCCTGAAAAAGAGAATGGAATCCGGGTACTGATTCTTTATTTCAAAATATTGTTTAAGCATTGGTGTCATCTTCCCGTTTTCCATCATAAAATTATAGCATATCTCTCTAACTCTTTCCTGAAATTTCACAATCAGGTTTGGTAACTTTTCAAATTTATATTTGGAAAAAATACTACAATGGTTATATTGACATATACCGATAAAATGTATTATATTAAAAGTCTAACAAGTGAAATAGTGAAATGGAAGATATAAAAGGATTAAAATTAAGTAAAAAAAGTGAGTTTAAAAGAGGAAAGAATCATACTTTTCGAGTAGGAAATGTAGAAGTCGGAAAAGATTTTATTATGATTGCAGGTCCATGCAGTATTGAAAACAGAACTCAAACTCTGGAAACTTCGAGAATATTAAAAGACCTTGGTGTTGATATTCTGCGAGGGGGTGCTTTCAAAGCGAGAACATCACCTTACGATTTTCAGGGATTGGGTGAAGAGGGTCTCCGGATTATTAAAGATGTCAAAGAGGAACTGGGACTGCCTGTGATTTCGGAAGTGCTTGATACAAGAGATGTTGAACTTGTTTCCGGATATGTTGATATCCTTCAGATAGGTTCCAGAAATATGCAGAATTTTTCTCTTCTAAAGGAGGTCGGGCGATCTGAAAAACCGGTCATGTTAAAGAGGGGAATGTCGTCGACTCTTGAAGAGTGGTTGAACTGTGCGGAATATATTCTGTCCGAAGGTAATAAAAATGTAATTCTGTGTGAAAGAGGAATAAGGACATTTGAAAAGTTTACAAGAAATACAGTAGATATCTCGGCAGTACCTGCGATTAAAAATATTTCTCATCTTCCTGTATTCGTTGATCCTTCGCATGGAACGGGAAGAGTTGATCTGATCGAATCGGTAAGTCTTGCATCGGTTGCCGCAGGTGCGGACGGATTGATGATAGAGGTTCATTATAAACCCGAGGAAGCGGTAAGTGACAGATTACAGGCGATGCATCCGGAAAAATATTCTATATTGATAAATAAAGTAAGAAAACTTTCAAAAAGTATATCCGAAATTAATTCTTTCAATGGCTGATATCAGAATAGGGGTTTCTCCGAAAAAAATCCGGGAATTATTTGATCCTGAAAAAAGTGTTATTGTTACTGATGGCAATGTTGACAATCTTTATAGTGAATATTTTGAAGGATTTAAAAAAATTGTTCTTGTTCCGGGTGAAGAAAACAAAAACCTTAAAAATATTGAACTGATATATGAAAAATTTCTCGGATTTGAAATAGACAGAGATTTTACAATTATCGGAGTCGGAGGAGGTGTGGTTTGTGATATGACCGGATTTGCCGCATCTACTTATCTTCGCGGGATTAAATACGGATTTTTCCCTACGACCCTTCTTGCTCAGGTTGATGCTTCAATAGGCGGGAAGAATGGTGTTGATTTTAAAGGTTATAAAAATATTGTCGGAACATTTAACTTTCCCGAATTTATATATATTGACATATCCTTGTTACAAAGCCTCAATCCGCCTGAGTTTATAAACGGAGTTGCCGAAGTGTTGAAATACGGATTTATTCGGGATAAAACCTTTCTTGATGAGGTTGTTGAAAACAGGGAAAAGCTTTTTTTAATAGATGAAATATTTCTAAAAAGAGTTGTGGAAAGGTCGATAGAGATAAAAAATGAAATTGTTGATTCCGATAAAAGGGAAAATGGAATAAGGAGAAATCTGAATTTCGGACATACATTCGGACATGCATATGAAAAGATAGGGGGCATACCTCACGGGCAGGCGGTCGCGGCAGGAATGGTTGTTGCATCAAAAATTTCTGAAATCATGGGATATATCTCAAAAGGTGACAGGATAAAGATAGAAAAAATAGTTTCCGAGTTCAAACTCCCTGTAAAAATTGATATTCCTGCAAGAGAT
>Ga0256845_1001500_pt1 | contig 18599 bp, 13 predicted proteins | sample RiftiametaG_FD_189101 | JGI IMG/M metagenome (GOLD analysis project Ga0256845, IMG submission 189101) | Tube worm associated microbial communities from hydrothermal vent at the East Pacific Rise, Pacific Ocean - Riftia | ecosystem: Host-associated > Annelida > Integument > Unclassified ...
ATCGCTGTTGCAAGATTTGTTCTCATAGTCCCCGCCAGGATCACAATCTTCACTTTCGCTATTGACGTATGAGTCGCCACACCAACTTGGCTTGCACTCTTTAGTACAGCGAGGAGAATCGAGGGCCTGGGGCGGTTCGCTGGTATCGAGTCTATCAGGATCACATAGCTCCCCAGAAGCCGAGTTAACAATACCGTCTCCACAGACGCTCAACTTACAATCAACAGTGCAAGCTCGCGACGCTCCTACGGTATCGCATTCTTCGCCTGCTTCTTTATTGGTGTAGCCATCACCACAGAACGATATTTTGCAATCTTTTGTACAAAGGGCGGTGTCCACGGCAGTGCCCGTTGTCGAACCGTCGCATTCTTCGCCGTTGTCTCCGCTGGTCCCCCCCGCGCCCCCAGCGCCATTGTCGACAATGCCATTGCCGCAACCGGGGGTAGAACGACAGTTAGCGCTGCAATTATCGTCGTCCTCATTGTTGCCATCGTCGCAAACTTCGCCCGTGACCTTATCGAGAATTCCGTTGCCGCAGCTTTCATTGGAGCGACAATCTTTTCGGCAACCGTCCCCGTCGACCTCATTGCCATCGTCGCAGACTTCCCCGGCATCCACGTCACGCTGATTGTTGCCGCAACTTTCGTCCGACCTGCAATCACTTCGGCACCCGTCGCCGCTGGTGTTATTGCCGTCGTCACACACCTCGCCTGCGGCTATATCGAGAATTCCGTTACCGCAGGTCTCAAGAGATTTACAGCTAGCGCTACAACCGTCACCGTCTTCGCTATTGCCGTCGTCGCAAGCCTCCCCCGCTGCGACGTCTAACTCCCCATTGGCGCACGTCTCTTTGGACTGACACCCAGCGCTACAGCCATCGCCGTCCTCGTTGTTACCATCATCACAAGCTTCGCCCGCATCAATAATACTATTGCCGCAGGACTCGGCAGATAGACAGTCCGAGCTACAACCGTCGCCTTTTTGATTGTTACCGTCGTCGCAGACTTCGTTTTCATCACGAAAGCCGTTGCCGCAGGTCTCGTTCGAGTTACAAAATGCGCCGCAACCATCGCCACTCTTGTTGTTGCCGTCATCGCAGTCTTCGCCCGCTGCCAAATCGATCACATTATTGCCACAACGCTCGGTACTGCCGCAGTTTGCGCTACAACCGTCTCCGTCTTTTTGGTTACCGTCGTCGCATACCTCCCCTGTGTCGAGGGAGCCATTGCCACATTCTTCTTTGGATTTGCAGGTAGCGCTACAGCCATCACCGTCTTCGCTATTGCCATCATCACAAATTTCTCCCAGACGGGTGTCCAGAAAGTTGTTGCCGCATGATTCAGTCGAGCGACAGTCCGAACTACAGCCATCCCCGTCCTTGGTATTGCCGTCGTCGCAAACTTCACGTCCCGAGAGGGTACCATCGCCGCAATCGTCGCTAATGCACGCTTCTCCGTCAAAGGAGCAAACAGTCCCTGAGGGACATATAAGACCAGTTTTTGAGCACTCAACACTTTCGCTGGCCCCCCCACAGGCTTGAATAAGAAAGGGAGAGAGGGCGAGCAACGCCAATAGACTTTTTTGATATAATTTCATTAGAAAGTTCCTTGACCCACAAAGCCAGCAATATCGGTTCCAAAAACGGGAGTAAAACTGAGTTGATCCTTTGCTCCGGGATCTACTCGATGAGCAATTTCACGATTGAGATAGAGCAACACGGCTCCTGTAAGGGTAGTTGCAGCCCCAACTCCCAAAGATATTTTACCTATCCATTGAAGAGTTTCTCCGTTTGAACTTGTAATCGTCCCGGCTGGACAGGGGGCATCTGAGCATTTATCTGTTACCTCTTGGTCGTACCTTTTGGTCTGCTCACGCCCCTGCCAATAGGTGATGCCTCCGGCTGCCCAAATACTTGCCCCTGTGATGGTCGTAATTATGGGGCCCCACTTATTCCAGCGGCGCTCATAGCGAATCCAGTCTTCGGGTTTATAAAGTTTGAGGGCGATAGTGGTTGTCTTACCCGAAACAAGGCTAACGGGACGCTCGGTCGCCTCGTAACCTTGAGCACTTGCCTTCACTGTATGTTGGCCAGGGCGCAAGGTGTCACTATGAGAGCCGGGAGCTGTAAAGAGGTACTTACCGTCCAATTCTACTCGCGCACCTTTGTGCTGAGAACTCACTACAATTTTTGAAAGCTGCTTCTCAACCAACTTTAAATATTGTTCTGCTCGTCGAGCCTTATCGTCTCCCAACGATTCTGGACCATATTTTAAGGACCCTAAAAGATGCTGCCGCAGCTTGAGAGGCTGATCGGAGTTGAGCAGGGCAAGGGCCAAATTGTAGTGAATGCCCGGGTGATCCCAAATAGCTAATGCGGCTTCGTACTGAAGAGCCGCTTGACTAAAAATCGAGTCTTTTACAAGGGAGTTTCCTTCGCGAAAAAGGGTGCGCGCCTTGTCTTTTTCGCTCTCGCTGACTGCGTTTCTCCAATCCTGATCAACACGAGGGGTGGCCTTGCCCTCCTTGGAGGGCTCTTCTTTTTTCGACTCGTCCTTGAATGAAGAATCTGCTGTCTCTGGTTCTTTTGCCCCAGCCACAGAAGAGATGAAGATGCCCGCACCCAGCAAACATGCTGGTACAGTTCGATTTAGATATTTTTTCACAAATCCTCCACCAAGGTGCCAATTTGGGCGTCCAGGCGTTCCGCACGGGCACGCTCCTTGTCCAATAGGCTCTTGAGTTCTTTACTTGTCTCTTCGGCGCGCTTTTTTGCTTCTTTTGCGAACTTCTCGCTTTTCTCTGCGCGCTTTTTTGACTTGATTGCAGTGGCTTCTTGCTCTTGGGCAACGCTGAGTGCGTCCTCCAAAGCAATATTCTTTTGCGCAAGTTCTTCGGCATTGAGCTTCACTGTATCTTCTAAGATATCAGTTTTTTCTTCAGCCTGCTTTTGTTTCGCGAGGGCCCGACTTCGCTCCGCTTCTGCTAACACACGTTCTTTGTCGGCTCTTATTTGCTCGGCCAGTCTTTCTTCGGCAATCTGCGCATTGTCTGATGCCTTATTTCGCTCTTCGTTGACAATAAAAAGACCACCCAGGGCTGCAAGCAATAGTGTCGTCAGTACCGTCACGCCGCCCCAGGTCAAAGTGCGCTTCAGACGCACACTCTTGAGATCTTGCCGACGAACACCTTCGGCAAACTCGGCGGCGATCTCTGGCAAATTTCCTTTATAATGACGAAGAAAGTGCTCTAGCTCGGCCACCATTTCGCCACGCCATAAAAGGCCCACATCTCTATGTTTTTGGGACCATTGATGAGCGGCTGCCATCAATTGGTCAATGAAAACACTGTCTTCGTGACTCTCGTCCAGCCAACGCCGCAAAGAAGGCCAACTGGTAATCAAAGACTCATGCACCACTTCGACGGTTGGGTCTCCGTCTTGTACGGTTACAACCCAAAGCCGAGAATCAACCAGCTGATCTACTAGACTTTTTAATGCCTCCGAGTCCTCAGCTAGCTCTCTCAGCTCCTGCATAGAACGAATCGCTCGGGTACGTTCGTTGGTTACCAAATGCATAAAAAGCGTGCGGCACAACACCTGCAACTCGGGCAAAAGCTGATTGTAGACACTGTCCGCATGGCTCACCAGAGCTCCTTCGACGCCCCCCATGCCTCGATAGCTTGAGAGTGTCAGTAGCTTACGCTGGGGATCACGGGCGTCCCAAAGTTGAGCAGCAGTGAACTGCAAAAGAGGCAAACCATTGGGAGTGCCGTCCAAGAACTCAATCATTTCGTCAACGATGGCGTTTGTTTCAAAACGATACCCCATCATCTCGGCCGGACGAACCAATGCCTCGCGTAGTCCCTCTTCGCTGGGTGGTCCTAAGAAAAAGAGTCCCTTGCTAAGAGTCGCCACAAACTCTGGGTCTTCGGTCGTACGGCCCAAAAAGTCGGCACGAATCGAGAGCATCACTCGCAGAGGCGAAGCCGCGTCATCGGCGGCCCCTAATAGAGCTCGAGTAAATGCGCGCCTCTCATCAGCCGAGGCCCCGAGGGTGTAAAGTTCTTCGAATTGATCCAAAAAGAGCATGATACGCTGCCCTTTTTCTCGGCAGCGATCACGCAGGACAGCACCCAAAAAGCCAGGCTCTTTGGTAAGCCTTTGTGCAATTTGCTCATCACTCCCGCTGGGAGGAACCGAGCCCCCCTGACGAAGAGTAAACTCTTGTACGTAAGGGCGAATATGCTCAGCCAAAGACTGCAAGGGGGTACGCCCAGGTCGCACAACCAGTACCTCCCAATCTACTCCCGAATTTTTAAGGGCTGGGATGACTCCTGCCCGCAAGAAAGAGGATTTACCGACGCCAGAGGGACCCACTGTGGCCATGAGAGGGGTCTCACGTAAACGACTCAATAAGGTACCCAGCTCGCGCGAACGTCCAAAGAAACGAGCGGCATCTTCTTCTTGAAAAGCCCGTAAACCGGCAAAAGGCCCCAGCTCGACAGGGCCATCCAAAGCCTGACGACGACCGGGCAAAAAGGGCTCCAAAGCCTTCAGAAGTGAGCGGGCGTCCTTGAAGCGTTCTTCTCGCTTTTTTGCCAAGCAGCGCGCGATGATCTCCGACAATTGCTCGGGAATTTTCGCGCCGTAGCTCAAAGCAGTCGGCATCACCTCCTCCGAAAGGAGGTATTGAGCCACCCTTGTTGGCGTCTCATGATGCTCTAAGGGATTTTGTCCAGTGATTAACTCAAAAAGCGTGCACCCTACCGCCCAAATATCCGAGCGATGATCGACGTCTCCAGGGGTATGCCATTGTTCGGGAGACATATAACAAGCCGTCCCCGCGATACCCGTCGCGCCCAAAGTACCTGCACCCGACATGGATTGCAGCATGGCCCCACGAGCCCCCTGGCTAGGAAGACGCAGTGACTGAACCGCTGACATATCCTTCTTTAATAACTTCGCAATACCAAAGTCGAGCACCTTTACGGTGCCAGAATCAGTCACAAATATATTGTCAGGCTTTAGATCTCGATGAACAATGCCCTGCTCATGAGCGCGCACTAAAGCTCGCACCACGCTCACCATGATCTCAACGGCGTGAGGAATAGTCGGCGGATCACTCTCCAAATAGTCAGAGAGAGCCTTACCCTCCAAAAACTCAAGAACCATGAAGGGGGATTTGTTGTGCTCCCCCGCATCGTGAATGATTACGATATTTTCGTGAGTACATCGGGCAGTTGTACGAGCCTCGATGATGAAGCGTCTTGTGAGTTCTTTGTCTTGGGTGCGCAATACTTTAATTGCTACACGGCGCCCCAAACGGCTGTCACGAGCGAGGTAAACCACTCCCATGCCACCTTCGCCCAGCTTTCGAATGATTTCGTACTGACCGATGTAGGCTTCCGCCTGCTCATCTATCATGGCGCTTGTTGCCGCGGAACCCAAGTTTGCCAATTGAGACGCCGATTGAGGCGTCGGGTGCTCACTGGGTTGGTAGGTGGGGGCATTGGGGGCCCGCGAAGGTACCTTTGATAGAGGTTGAGGAGGTGGACTAGCACTGGCCCTGGCCCCCATTGTATCCCTCGATTGAGTGATGGATCCCTGTACTTGGGTTTGGCCCAGAGCCTTTGGTTTCACTGATTGACCTTGAGTGCGCCCTATCATCGACTCTTGCCCTATGACGGGAGTTTTTGGTCCCCCAAGTGCGGTCTTTTGTAGGGCCTGCGCACCGCTCGACGACGAAGGCTCTTTTTGCGGCAGAGCGCCAAGCCTTTGGGTACCGCCAAGTTTCAGTCTTCTCGCCGCGCGAGGAGACGATGGATTCTGCTCTGAGGGGGTACCCTTTATAACAGTGGCCCCCAATGCAGTTGCATTACTATCCACAACAGCTCCGGCTAACTGAGTCTCCTCACTCATCCATGAGCGAGGGTCATGGTCTACCTCCTCATGAGACACCTTGCCGTCGACCCGAGGGGCCTCACCGCTCTTTGGAGCCTCGGCTTTTTTCGACCGACGAATTTCAGAAATATCCGCAGCGCTTTGTCGCGCATTTTTATCAACTGGCATTGCTGGCAGCACCTCCCCGCCCCCGATGCCGAGGGCTTCAATGCACCCAGGGTAGGAAACATCGCGACGAAGACTACGCTGCCTATGGTCATGCAGCAATCTAGTTGAAGGTCAACATGGCCCTTTTTGCCCAAGAATTAGCACGCATTCGCGAGACCTTGAGCTCCGAAGCTGTTGAATACCTGCCTCAATATACAGGCCAAACGTACCTAATTTTGGATACTTTGTAACAATAAGTGCAATTTACCACTATTTACCCCTCTATATCCAGCGGAGAAGAGCGAACTCTTTATGCGAGAGAACTCATGTGGCGAATGTCTTTACCTTTCACCATGAACACAACGAGCTCCGAGAGATTAGTCGCATGGTCGGCAATTCGCTCTAGCCACTTGAGGACCGAGAGCGCGTGAATTCCCCCTTCAAGCTCCTCGGGAGTTTCGCGCATTTTCTCCAATACGCTGCGAAATGCCAGATGATAGAGTTCATCGACTGCGTCATCGCGCTCAATCACCGCCTGGGCCAAATCAGGATCGGACTTGAGAAAAGCGTCCACACCCTCTTTTACCATCGCACGCGCTAGGGTCCCCATACGCTCAATTTCTTCTAGTGGTGCCCCCATAGGTTTGTCCACAAGGTCAATTGCACGCTCGGCAATGTTCACAGCAAGATCTCCAATGCGCTCCAGATCTGTTACCATTTTAAAAGCGATGGTAATGAATCGCAGATCGGAGGCAACAGGTTGCCACTTAGCAAGCACCAGCAAACATTGCTCATCGGTCTCGACCTCTAGGCGGTTTACCTGGTGGTCGCAAACAATAGTGACTCGGGCGAGTTCTGCGTCCTTGGTCATGAGAGCTCTTACCGCGTCTTCAATCATTTTTTCGACCAAGCCAGCCATACGCAAAAGTCTCTTTCGAAGAGCCTCCAAATGTTGACCCAATTCTCTATTTGTATGTTCTCTCATAAAAATTTCTCCAATTTACCCCGGTAGTTCCCAGTCAAAAGCTCTTCTCCTGTGGCAGACTAGCCAAATTTTCCTGTAATATAATCTTCGGTGCGAGTGTCTTGCGGTGAGGTGAATAATTTATCCGTCAAAGTGTATTCCACCAATTCGCCATGAAGCATAAAAGCGGTCCGCTTGGAGACTCGCGCGGCCTGCTGCATATTATGAGTCACTATCACTATCGTATACGTTGTCGAAAGTTGATGAATAAGGTCCTCTATACGAGCCGTTGCAATCGGGTCAAGAGCCGAACAAGGTTCATCCATCAACAACACTTCTGGCTCTACAGCCAAAGAGCGAGCAATGCACAAACGCTGCTGTTGCCCCCCACTCAAGCTATGCCCAGGGGCGTCGAGGCGATCTTTTACTTCGTCAAAAAGCGCCGCCGCGCGCAATGCTTTTTCAACAATCAGGTGAGCATTTTTACCCCGAAGCTTACCCGTAAGCTTCAAACCAGCCGTCACATTCTCGCGAATCGACATGCTAGGAAATGGATTGGGTTTTTGAAAAACCATCCCGACTCGGCGTCGTAGTAAGACAGGATCTACCCCTTTTGCGTAAACATCTTCTCCGTCGAGGAGAATTTTTCCCTCTAGGCGTGCGCTGGTTACCAACTCGTGCATGCGATTGAGAGATCGCAAGAGGGTCGATTTACCGCAGCCACTTGGACCAATGATGGCAGTGACTGATTTCTCTGGAATTTGTAAGCTCACTTGTTGGAGTACCTGATTTTCACCAAACCACGCGTCCACCCGATCGACATCGATCTTCGTTAATATTTCTTGGCTCGTCATGGATACTTTCTCTCGACTTTTCCTGAAAATTATTGCTTGCACTCTCAGTCTTGCAATCGATTGCGCAGGCAGATGGCCGCGAAATTAAGGGCCAACATGGTCATCAACAACACAGCGATCCCCGCCGCCGCATTCAAAGCAAATGCCTCTTGAGGTCGACTGACCCAATTGTAAATTTGAATGGGTAAAACGGTAAACGGAGCGTCAATACCGTCCGGTAAAAATGTCATATAGGTGAGTGCCCCAATCACCACCAGCGGAGCGGTTTCACCAATAGCTCGACTCACGGACAAAATTGCTCCCGTCAGAATACCCGGATAGGCGCGAGGCAAGATCACTTGAACAATGGTTTGTAAACGAGTGGCACCCAAACCCCACGCGGCCTCACGCAATGTACCCGGTACAGTACGTAACGACTCCCTCGTTACCATCACAATCATTGGCAAAACAAGCAACGCCATTGTAAGGGCTCCGGCTATTAAGCTACGACCCAGCGCCAAAGTTCTAACAAAAACACCTAAACCCAAAAGGCCGTATATAATAGAGGGCACCCCTGCAAGATTGGCTATATTTATCTCTATCATTGAGGACACCCTGCCTCTTTTTGCGTACTCTTCTAGGTAAATTGCCGCCCCCACACCCAGGGGCAATGCCACCACAGCCGTCAGAAATATTAGATAAATACTACCCACCACCGCAGGGAAAATTCCCGCTAGCTCTGCCTTTCTGGAGGGGAAACGAGAAATAAACTCCCAACTTAAGCGCGACCAGGAGTCTGCCCCCACGCGCCACAACAACACTCCCAAGACAAGTAAAGGCAAGACAATTGCCGCGGCGCAGAGCGCATAAAAGGCAGTCTCCCAGAGTTTACGCAACTTAGTTGCTTTCATTATCTGCCAGCTCCTAGGGGTCGAGTCAGACGGTGACTCAGTAAATTCATACAAAGGGTCATCAAGAAGAGAACGCCCGCCACCACAAAAATACTTTGATACTCGATGGTACCAGTGGGGGTGTCTCCCATAGAGACCTGCACAATGAACGCAGTCATTGTTTCAACGGGTACGCGGGGGTCGAGAGTGAGTCGGGGTTGTTGCCCCGCTGCAATTGCCACCACCATGGTTTCACCAATAGCGCGAGAAACTGCCAAGATAACGGATGCAGCAATACCCCCTTGGGCAGCCGGTACCACAACACGAAGAATCGTTGGTATTTTTGAGGCACCAAGACCATAACAAGCCTCACGCAAGTCCTGGGGTACTGCCCGTAGGGCATCGTCGCTCAACGATGCGATCATCGGGGTTACCATGATGCCAATCACTATGCCGGGGCTCAACGCATTGAACCCTGAGAGATCGGCAATCAACGATTGCAAAAAGGGGGTCACGACCACGAGAGCAAAGTAACCGTAGACGATTGAAGGAATGCCCGCCAAAATTTCTAGGGCCGGCTTTGCAATTTTTCTCGCCCTTTTGGATGCCAGCTCGCTCATAAAAATCGCAGCAAGAAGACCCAAGGGCAGTCCAACAGCAAGAGCCACCACCGATGTTAGAATGGTTCCACCCACTAGAGGCCAGATACCAAAGTGCTGTTCAAAGAAAAGCGGAGTCCATTGTGAGTCCAAAAGAAGCTGCCCCAGTGTTACTTCTGAGAAAAAGCCCCAGCTCTCAGAAATTAACGTGTAAACGATACCCAGAGAGGTTCCTACGGTGACCAATGCACACCCAAAAAGAATGAACTCGAAAATGCGCTCTCCCCAGGGAGGATGACCTTGAAGAGAGACTCCAGTAGCGCTCTCCAAGCGTTGCACTCTTGGCCCTGGCTCTACGCTACTGAGAAACAAGGAGAGTCTCCACTGTTGCGCCTACCTTTGAGCCCTTTCCTTCAAAGAGAGAACCCGTAATACGGGACTTAAATCGCTTGAGTACCAAAGAACTTGCTTGAGCGCTCAGAGGGATATAGCCAGTTTCCTTCACCAAAGGGGTACTCTTGTTCAGATAATAATCTACAAATTCATTCACCTCATCGCGTTGAGCTGCTTTTTTACTCACGTAGATAAATAGGGGACGCGAGAGGGGCTGGTAGGTTCCGTTCGCAATACTTGTCAAAGAGGGCGTGATGGCGCCTTTGCCATTTTCCTCATGACCGTCCTCTATAGGAATCACTTTAAGCTTGGACTTGTTCTCTAGGTAGTAGGCGTAACCAAAGAAACCCAAAGCGAGAGGATCGCGCGATACCCCTTGAACCAAGACGTTGTCGTCTTCACTAGAGGTAAAGTCACCGCGACTTTTATGCTCTTCGCCAACGATTGCTTTGGTGAAATAGTCGTAGGTTCCAGAATCGACACCGGGACCAAAAAGGTGCACTTCTTTGTCCGGAAAACCAGTGCGAACCTGGCTCCACTTCATCACCTTTCCTTGCGCCTTGGGCTCCCAAAGGCGAGCCAGTTCTTCCACCGTCAGGTAGTCAACCCAAGTATTCTTTTTATGCACAACTAGGGTGACGCCATCGTAGGCCACAGGCAATTCGACGTATTCTACTCCATTTTTTGCGCAGAGCTTTACCTCGGACGGTTTGATGGGCCGAGATGCGCCAGAGAGAGCTGTCTCACCTTTGCAAAACTTCTTGAACCCACCGCCAGTACCAGAAACTCCAATTGTTACGCGGGCCTTATTTTCCTTCTGAAATTCTTCGGCCACGGCCTCGGTAATAGGAAAGACGGTGGACGATCCGTCGATTGCAACAATCGCCCTTTTGATAGACAAGGGGGAGATTTCCCCTGGGGCTCTTTGGACAGAACCTAAGTCATCGTTCCCTATTTTTTCGGCTTGTCGACTACATTGAGTCAGTGGGAGAACGAGGAGGGCGAGGAGGGCGAGGGCGGAGACGAGATTTGTGGAAGTCATGAGTACCTTTCGTTTTGTGCGAAAGGACAGTGGCCCTAGTTTGTAGCAGCCGTGTGACGCTCAGGCGACAATCACCCAACTCCTCAACTCTTGCTGGCGGGCTCCTCACGTGCGGGCAGAGAAATCCAAAAAGAGCTCCCGCGGGGCTTACGATTCTGCACCCCCACCTGACCACCCATGATTTGAGCAAGATGCTTGACGATGGATAGCCCCAAGCCCGTTCCTCCCAATTTTTGAGAGCGTCCCTTGTCCACTCTATAAAATCGCTCAAAGACGCGATTCAGTGAATGTTCGGGAATTCCCGGTCCATCGTCTTCTACCAAAATGCGCACCCGATCCAAAAAGGCCCCTCCGTGATGAACAGGAAAAGAACTTTGTGATGGGCTTTGTGAGACGGGTTTTGCTGGTCTCCCTACAAGATTTTCCTCGGAAAAAGCTATAATACGAATGGTGCCCCCGTCTTGGGTATATTTTATCGCGTTTTCGACATAATTCACAAGCACTTGCTCCAAGGCTTTGTCGTCGGCCCAGACAATCACGTCTTTTGGCACATCCAAGGTCAAACTAATAGAACGCAAGCGCGCAGGGCGTTGCAAATTAAGCAATGCGTGCTCAGCACAATCGTGAACGCAAAGTTGTTCACGACGGATATCTTGGGAGCCTGCCTCGATACGGGCCAAATCGAGCAAGTCGGCAATTAGGCGTCCCAAACGAATAGAATTGCGTTCAATAGCTTCAACAAAAGTGATGCGCGCCCGGGGGTCATCGAGAGCCCCATCAAGCAAAGTCTCGCTATTGGCTTGAATCACACTCACAGGAGTACGCAATTCGTGCGAAACATTGGCCACAAAATCTCTTCGAATCGTCTCCATGCGACGCATTTCGGTTACATCATGTAAAACTAATACAGTTCCACCAGTTGCCTTGAGGGGGTCAGCACTACCCAAGAGAACACGTTGCGGATCGCCGGTTCGTAACTCGGCGGTATGGGCCTCTGTCGTGCCCTTTTCTGCTAAGGCGAGCAAACCGGGCTCTCTGCTGGCTTCAAAAATAGGTAAACCTTCAATATTGGGAGGTAAGTTCAACAGGCGAGTTGCCGCAGAATTGACCAAACGAATGCGGCGGTCAGCATCGAGGGCTAAGACCCCCTCACTGGTGCCGCGCAAGATGGTCTCCATGCGATCTCGTTCTTCGCGAAGGCTGACCACATTTTTTTCCAACTCATCAGCCAGAGTATTGATTGAACCAGCCAGAACCCCCAATTCGTCCCGTGATGAATAACCAACGCGAGTATGCCCTCCTTTACTGAGCCCTTTGGCGCTCTCAACGATGGCCCGCAGGGTACGCGCCGCAAAGTAAGAGGCCAGGCCACCCACAGCGGAAGCAAAGAAGAGCCCCAACCCCGCCGCCGCGAGCAAGATAAGGCGTAGGCGATCCGCCGCAGCATCGACCTCATGGGTCGGCATAGCCAAACGAACCACAGGACCATCCTGCGGCGAAGAGACCGCTACGTAGAGCATATTCGTGCTGGCGGTAGTACTATAACGCCAGGCGACTCCGACTTCTCCGCCATAGGCATCGCGAATCTCAGGGCGTGCTCCATGATTCTCCACTTCTATCAATGCGGCCCCGTCCAATAGAGAATCCGCGAGCACAATTCCCTCACGATCGATGACGGTAATGCGTGAACGCGCACCTGAAGCGACCTTATCCACCCATGCATCCAGGGCATGTATCTGAGAATTTGAATCCCCCTGAACCAAAAGAGGCATCGCGGAGGCTGTCATGCGAGCCTTCTCTTCGAGCTGAATTTCGAGGCGACTCTCGTAACCTGCCCGCAATTGATTTTGTAAGTAGGCGCCACTAGCCCCCCCCATTACAACAATCGCGATGAGGGAAAATAGAAAAAGCTTAGTCCGAATACCCATCAGTCAAGACTGTCCCGAAAACGGTAACCTACCCCACGCACAGTCTGAATATAGTCCCCGGCCCCGCAAATTTTTTGCCGTAAACGCTTTACGTGAGTATCGACGGTACGAGTCGTCAGCTCTCCCGGCATCTCCCAGACAGTCTCTAGTAAGCGCTCGCGGGATTGTACTCGACCTCGTCTCTCAAAAAGCGTGACAAGCAACTTAAATTCAAGAGAAGTAAGGGCGACCTCCGCCTCGTCGACGAAGACACGATGTGCTTCCCTATCGATCCGTAGAATTCCAAAGGATACCTCCTTGCGAATGTCAGGCTCGCTTTGTGTGCGCCTAAATAGTGTACGCACACGCAACATCAGTTCTCGGACACTAAATGGCTTAACCACATAGTCGTCTGCACCCATCTCGAGGCCGACAACGCGATCGATCTCATCGCCCTTCGCCGTAAGCATGATAATACCCGTAGACTTGAGAAGCGCGTCCTGGCGCAAGGTCTGACAGACCTGAGTTCCCGAAAGACCGGGTAGCATGACGTCCAAAAGAACCACACCGGGCTTGTACTGCTTTGCCAATTTCAAAGCGTCTTCACCAGAGTGAGCCACATGCACCTCAAAGCCTTCTTTTTTTAGATTAAATTCGATTGTGGTGGCAAGATCTACCTCGTCCTCCACTACCAATACTGTTTTCTTCATCGAATTTATCTTCTACAGTCTCTGCTTTGGTTCTTTTTTGAACGCTAGAAATATCTTTGATGGCAGGTCGAGGCACGTCCTTCCCTGCACGAAAAACTCTCTATTCAACGAGCGAACTGAGAGCAATGCTCGAGTTTAAAAGTTTAGAGCCAAAAGCCGAGCAATCAAAAAAGGGGAGAGATTAACCTGCCTTGGTCAACAATATGGCTACCTCTCTGTGACGGTCGAGTGACAGAAGAGTGAAAGCTCGACAACAAGCTCGTTGAAGCTCCACGGCCCATCTTGAATCGCCTACCATGAGGAGAGAAAAATACCTCGATTCAAGCGAAATTCTTGGGGCAAGTGCATCCCCGAGTGGACATGATATGGAGGGGATCATGCTCACGATTGTTGATTACAACGGCGGAAATTTGCGCAGCGTAAAACGCGCCTGCGACGCCGTGCAGGTAGAATCGGTCTTTTCATCTGATCCAGATGTATTGCGAAGAGCCGACCGAATTATTTTTCCTGGAGTCGGTCATGCAAAAACAGCCGCCGACACCCTAAAAACTTCGGGACTAGGAGAAGCACTCCTAGAAAGTGTTCACCGGGGTACTCCTGTTTTGGGAATTTGTGTGGGGGCCCAGCTCATGCTGGACGGCTCTGACGAAGGAGACGCATTGGGACTTGGAATCATGCCGGGTCGAGTGCGGCTCTTTAATTTGGAGGACAAGTCACTCAAGGTACCTCATATCGGGTGGAATGGCGTTCGCAAGAGCCAAGAACATTCCCTCATGGCGGGCCTCAATAGTGGCGACGAACTCTATTTTGTACATTCCTATTTTATGCAACCCACTGATAGCTCTCATATATTTGCAACCTGCAATTACGGTGAAGATTTTGTATGCGCCATTGGAAAAGATAACGTTTTTGCCACACAATTTCATCCAGAAAAAAGTGGCAAGTTTGGTTTGGACGTCCTGAAGCGCTTTTCAACTTGGGAGGGTAACTAATGCTCAGCAAACGCGTGATCTCGTGCCTAGACGTGCGCAATGGCAAACTTGCCAAAAGCATCAAGTTTGTTGACACAAAAGACATTGGCGACCCGATAGAAAAGGCAAAACAATATTACGAAGAGGGTCTCGACGAACTCGTTTTCTACGACATTACCGCGTCAAGCGAGGGTCGAGGCATTATGATCGATGTAGTCGAGCAAGTCGCTTCTCAAATATTTATTCCATTTTCTGTTGGAGGCGGCATCCGATCGGTAGAAGACGCCACTCAATTGCGCCTAGCTGGTGCCGAGAAAATTAACGTCAACTCAGCCGCTGTAAAGGACCCGGATCTCATTGCGCGCTGTGCCTCTGCCATTGGAAGCCAAAGTGTTGTGCTTTCAATGGATGTCCTGAAAGTCGAGTGCTCCGCTTCGATTTCTTCGGGCTACGAAATTCTCATCAATGGTGGGCGAAAACCCATGGGAATTGATGCAATTGAATGGGCAAAGAAAGGGGAAGCATTGGGGGCCGGCGAATTGGTGGTCAACTCGATTGACGCTGACGGCACACGCGAGGGGTACGAACTCAAACTCACGCGCCTCGTAGCCGATGCCGTAAGAATTCCGGTCATTGCATCTGGCGGAGCCGGCAAACCTGAGCATCTTTACGAAGTACTCACAATTGGAGGAGCCGACGCGGCCCTAGTCGCTTCAATGACGCACTACGGTGACTATACCGTGCGTGAACTCAAGGAATATCTTCACAAACGTGGCGTGAAAATTCGCATGAGTTATTGAGATCATTGCCCCTACCTCAGGAAAGATGGCGCCTCACTGCGAAAGGTCACCATGAAGAGCGCCATAAACGACCATTTAGGCATACGCGTACTAGCCGCGGGGCGCTCTAAAAGTTGAGAGAGGGTTCGTCTAGAAAACAGCAGGGCCCGCTCTTTCCCTTGCGGGAAACTCGCTCTACGCCCACCACTCATAGGTGGCGTGGGACCAACCTATTACTTCTACGCTAGGTACACTTATATTATGGTTTTCGAACGAGTCACTCCCGTTCTACGCATTTTCAATAAACTCGTCTCCAAAAAAATTCTAACATGAGTTTCTTGAGTTTCAATTGGTTTGGTAACACCGCTTCGAGGAAGGACTACCGCTCTTTGCTCAGGTTTCTCAGAGTGAGTGTATTCTCCACTTGAGTGGTCATCATAGCGATGGATGCCCTCGGCCCCCCCCCTAAGCTTTCTACGAAGAATCAAATACTCTGGTCTATCATTTCACCATGAGACCAATTCACGAAGACTTATATGATTAATATTGCCATTGGATGTGCCGCGCTGGCTTACGGACTATTCACATTCTGGGCAAGGAGCACGCGCCCAGAATCGTTTAAGAAGCTAGGTCCAATGAAAGAACTCTATGGAGACCGAGCTGGATATCTGGTTCACTTCGTTGGCTATTCGTTGGTTCCAATGGGAATTGGAGTGTTCTTTTTACTCTCGGGGCTGGGCGTACTCCCCGTACCCAAATGAGGAAATCGCCTTCTTTTCTCTAGGCTAACCCGGTTGAATGATTTCGCTATTTTTCTTCACCGAAAGGCAATTACACGTCCGTCGTCCAACCGAGCTTGTCAACAAACAACTACGACTAAACGAGTCCAGGACGAAGACATTCGCTTTAAACGATGGCGTGGAGCCAATCGAGCAATTCTAATTAAAGAGGTTCCGCTCAATCGACAACCTAGTACCAAAGGTCGGAACTTCGTGCCGGGTTTTGGTACCCATGAGACAAAAAGTAGTACCGAGGGCAAATAGGGAGGCTATTGCGGGTTTCATCAGGCCCCCACTTCAGTTGGGTCTGGTGAAACCCGGCACGGACTTCCGGCACGAGGTACTAGGAGCCAAAGCACTGCCGCCTGGCGATTACAATTATCGCATAGTAACGCCACATGGAGAAACCACGTGCTCCCTGACAGTTGTAATCGAAATCCGCAGCGGACAAGATGTCTTCGCTTCAGAAACAATCACACCACAATATGTGGACTCCTATCCCAACGGAAAAGAATGTGACATTACCCCCGTCCGCAAAGCGAAAGCATCCATCAAGGTAAGTATTTCCTAAGCAAAGCGGTATTACAATTTTTAGATGAGCGACGGGGGGACACTTGAAAGTCCTAGAGCACTTCAGCCCCCCGCCCCGCCCTCGCCATTGCTCGGGCACGCAGACACCCAGCTTTCGCATGAGGGTAAAGCGCCCACTCGGGTAACGGGTCCACATCCCGAAGAGAGCATACCGTTGTCCTCCATGTAAACGAGGGCCCCAGTTGCAGGTGAAGCCGTGCTGTCTTGACCGCCTGCGCCCAATTTCCAAATATTCATTCCTGCATCACCCACGTCGCCCAGCCAAGACACTTTCAAATAGCCACATCCTTCTTCCACAATTTGCGTAAATGGTCCGCTCTTGCACAGAGGAGCGCTCGTTAAATTGCATTTATCTGGCTCATCACAATATTCGTCCAACGATTGTACGCAGGTGCCACAATTCTCACGCGTTGAATCAAAGACTCCGCATTGATTGGATGCGCTAGGAGTTCTAGATTTCTTCGAATCCTCGTCTTCTTTCTGAGAGTTCGCTTCACTTTGAGTACTCGCCTCTTTTTGAGCACCGTCATTTCCAGCAGACGTGCTCCCCCCGCTATCGTCTCTTTCTGACGAAATTGTATCGACAGGGGCATCATTGCATGCGGCACTCAAAAGAAAGGCCATCGACGCGACACCGATAGAGTATGATCTCCTTGTCACACTTTTGATGCCCAACTCAGCCAACCGGCACACCTTGGCACTATATTTACTCACGATTATCATAAGAACACTTATAGCAATCAGTGTGCCAGATCACCAATTGAGAAAACCAGCCGAGTACCCGTGAACACAATGTCCTTGGCAGACTCACCTTCCTACAATGCGCTCACCTCAGCTCTGCCTAATATCCTAAGTCAACAATAAAATAGACAGGGCAGCCTTCAAGAAGCCCCCCCTCCCTTCGGGCCTCCGTCTTATTTCCTCTGCTTGCGCAAGAACAAATTCACGTTTTGAGGAAATGCGACCTTAGAACCACAATTCGAGACAAGCTTTCGTCTTTGCGCTGCCCCAAACATGCCTTTCATTTTTGAGAAATGGACGCCATTACCCGCCAAAGATGTACATAAGAAATTTTACTTTCGCAGCACTGCTCATGGGTCTTCTGGCTTGCGGGGCTACGATTGAGCAGCTCCAAAGCCGTGCTGCATTTGACCTAAATTGTCCAAAGCACCAACTCAATATCATCGAGCTGGATGAACGAACCCGCGGGGTAACAGGCTGCGGTCAACAGGTGACTTATATCGAGTCCTGCAATCAAGACACCAACGGAATGGATTCTAATTGTACCTGGGTGCTCAACAGCGACTCAAGACCCCGTCGCTAAAAACAAGAGTTGACCTCTTGGAGCCTAGTTTCGACGATCGCCAAGGGTTTAAAAGGCGGGAGTGAAGACATATACAAGCAACTCACCTTTCGAGATACGCCTTGCCGCCTCAAAACCCTGTTCTGGTTTGGCCCCCTTTCGCGTCTGTGCGACGAATCGGTTTACACGCGGGCAGTTCGGCCCGCTCTGCGTTGTTCATTAAAGCGAGGGGCCGCTCAACTATCGACTGTGGGTTTCCAATACGTTCGCTCGGGTCAATGTTGTTCGAGAGGGGCTAGAGGCCCACGCCTACGCACGGGTACTAGAGCCCGATTTAGCCTCGTGGTTTGGCCAAAAGTGCGCGGCGCTGCATGTCACGGTGTCGGCAAGAAACACACAGTAGAACTTTGCAATTGTCAATCCAAAGTAGAAATGTCCGCATCTGCGCAAAGTAGAAATGTCCGGTTATGTAAGTGTTCTCCACTGCCTACTTCTCCCCAGGTCGACGAGCTTCCTTGTTGTTTCAGCTCGCGTTTCGCTTGGTGCTTCGAGATGTCTGCCACCGTCTGTCGTAGGTCTTTGTGATCCACAACTTCTCCGTTTTTTAGCTCGCGCTCTGCTTGGGGCAGGTGCGTTGCGGGTAAATCAATTCCTCGAAAAGTGATTCTCACCTCGCCCGTCTTACTCTTGATGACAGTTACGTTTTTGCCCATCGCATGTTTAGAAAGAGGGTTTGGTTTCAATATGTACTTCTCTCTATTATATTGAATCGTTAATCGTGAAGAAACTTTT
>Ga0256845_1001501_pt1 | contig 18595 bp, 18 predicted proteins | sample RiftiametaG_FD_189101 | JGI IMG/M metagenome (GOLD analysis project Ga0256845, IMG submission 189101) | Tube worm associated microbial communities from hydrothermal vent at the East Pacific Rise, Pacific Ocean - Riftia | ecosystem: Host-associated > Annelida > Integument > Unclassified ...
TACTGTCAGCTAAAGTGGGTTGTTTTTGTATTTTCATATACAAATATAACAACTATAATGCTGATAATTAAATGATTACACAATTAAAACAAACCAATTTATAAATAATTTACCGTGCAACGGTCTTTATTTGTTCATTCGCTAAAAATAAGAAAGTCTTTAGAATTCTCTACTTTTAGTGCTGATGAAAAGCTATGACAAGAATAAAATAATCTCGATGGGGCTAACTATATTATCAGCCTTAGTGTGGTTTGGTTTTAATAATTATCAATCAGAACAGAAGAATATTTATATGCTTCAATTCATACCTCCTTATATGATAGTTTCCAGCTTAAACCTTATAGGGGTGTATTTCAGTATTAAAATGAAAAAACATATTTTTAAGTACATTTTAATTACAATACAATCTATAATAGCATTCTATTTTTTCTATAGCACTTTCTTAATAATTAAACTTTCTGATGGGGATGTTATTGAAATATTAAGACAAATTAGTTATTAAGATATTCTTACCTCATCATTTCGACCATAACATCAGAAACAAGCTGTTAAGGTAGTTTCCTCATCAACACTACCATAACGTTATACAACGTTTATTTACATAAATCACCAATGTGATACAGTGCTCCACCATATCCCAACTTACGGGCTTGCTTCATATCCTTACATGCTTCCTCTTTATCACCTAATTCTTCTTTTGCAAGTGCTCTCCAATAATATACATCACTGTATTTAGGCTCTATGGTTATTGATTTTGTATAATCCTTTATGGCACCCTTGGTGTCCTTTAATATCTGTTTGAGTTTGCCTCTCATATAAAAGCTATTGGCATTGTTATTATTTAATTCTATAGATTTATTTAAATCAACTAAAGCTTCTTTATATTCCTTCTCTTCCATTTTTCTTTTACCTTCACTAAGATAGTCTTCATCGGTTTCTGGATATGACCTGTTTGGTGAAGTAGTTTTAATCAGTTTATCGTTTTCGTAAAATTCAGTTTTATCCAATGTTCCATCTTTTTCCCAGTATTTCCATTCACCAGTTTTATAACCTTTCTCATCATAATAATGTTCATCTCTCAATTGACCATTTTCATACCACCATAAAAACTTACCTCCAACACCATATCTAAATTTTGAACCCCACATAAATGTTGTTTGCATTTCTCCATTACAATAGTAATTAGTTATTAATTGTGGTCGATACGTTTCCCACCAATTCGTATAATTTATTTGTTGTCCATTTTCACAAAATGTTTTAGAATAGAATTGGCCATTATACTCTGAATGGCTACTATCCGCATTATAAGTTTCTATCTTCTTTACAATTCCATTAGACCAATAATTAACGCATGTAAGAGTATCATCAACATAATAAGATTTATATAGTAATTCAGTTGTATCGTTATTTTCATACACTAACCTCTCCTTCATAAGGTCCTTATCATTAAGAATAGAAACCAATTTAGCATTCAAAGGATAAGTTTCGGCATCAACATATGCAATCACAACAGTATCACTTATAAATGAAATTATTTGCGCATTACCTTGAAAGACAATAAAAATAAAACCAATTAACAAAACAACCTTTCCCATCCCCTAAATATATGAAAGTTCTTGAATTTATCTACTTTTAGTGCTGATGAAAAGCTATGACAAGAATAAAATAGAGTTAACCTTTTCAAATAACCAATTATCAAGCACATCACTTTAAAAGCTCAATCTTATTTTGGATAAAAAATGATACCTTAGCTAAACACTATTCGTATCATATCAAGACGCGATAGACAAAACGTTGGAATTAATTAGATTATGAAATTATTTGGATTCAACACAAAAAAGAAAGAGACTGGGTTTCGTATTACCGAACCTGATAGAAATTGGGTTGAAGATAATTTTAAATGGTTAATTCAAGTTTATGGATTAAAAGAAATTAGTTCAGAGCAGATATTATTGAATGAAAAATTCTTTCCAAAGACATTCAGTCAGAAAAATGTTTTAATTAATAATTTAATAGAAGATTTAATCTCATTATTCAACTTGGAATCTACCAAGATAAGCTACAGTCTACAAGAAGACATAAGAGACTCTTACAATACCCCATATGAAATAGAGGGAAAGCCATTTGAGGCTGAAACTATTATTACAAACGGAAATTATAATATTATAGTTGCTAAAAGCTTAATTAAACACCCGAACAGGTTAGTTTTTAGTTTAATTATTGAGCTTATTAAAATTCATTTAGCTGAAAACAAATTAAACTATGATACTGGAGAAGATGCAGACCTATTTATTCACTTAGCTGGAATTTACTTAGGTTTTGGCATTATTCTTTCCGAAAACCTAATCAATATAGGATTTGTAACTGATGGCATAATGGAGACAAAGTGGAATTACATTTCTGACATGCCAAATGAAGTAATGGTTTTTGCATTAGCTAGTTTTTCTAAATTAAATGCCCAAGACAACCCCAATTGGAAAACCCAGTTATCTAAAAAATCGGAACTCTTTTTTGATGATGCAATTAAGTACTTAAACGATAGTCCAAGCATTATTCTAAATAAAGGGAATGTAGAAATTTATGAGTTGTTTCATCAATCCGAAAAAGAATATAAAAATGGCGATTATGTTTCTGCTATCAACTCTTTAAAAAAAATTATACCGCTAACTGAAGATGAATTATTTAAGTCTGATATATTTAACAATATAGGTTACTATCAAATACGTAATGGAGAGATCGAATCAAGTATTCTTAATTTTCAAAAATCAATTGAAATAGATTCTAATTACGGATTTGCTAATGACAACTTAGGCTATGCGCTAATCAACAAAGGAGAACTTGAAAAAGGTAAAAAATTCATTGAAAAAGCATTTCAAACCCAGAATAATGATAATGCTTATAGCTACAGAAACCTTGCTTTATATTACCATAAAAAAGGAGAATTTGAGTTAGCGAAAGAAAATTTTGATTTAGCATTTGAGCATATAACCTTCCCTGTTGACCTCTTAGAATTTCATTATGGAGACTTTCTAATAAGTCAAGGAGAAAAAGTAGAAGGAATAAAATTTATCCAAAAAGGAGTTGAAAAAGGAGAGCAAGAAGCAATTATACGAATGAAAGAATTAAGTTAAAACACACAACCTTAGTAATTTAAAAAAATGAAAGGAAAATTTTCGATTTTAAATCGCTTTGCGAAAAAAGAGCATAATCTTTAAATAGAAAACCCTCCAGAGAAATCTCTGGAGGGTTATTTTTTCAATTCAAATTTCTTAATCAAACACAATAAAAATCACTTTATAACAACTGTTTGTGCCAGCTATCTTTTAAAGGAACTTCCCAATTGTTATCAAAATCGTATTTTGTTGTTACCATATTATTGTAAACAATGGTGTTTTCGTCAATATCTTTATTGTCTAAAAGAGTAGTAAAGTCATTCATTTTTACTATTTCTATTTTTTCTCCTTTTTTATATGACTGTGTCATTCTATCTAAGAAATCAACTTCTAGTTGCTCTCCTAGTTTTTTCATTAATTGCAAAGAACCATCTTGCGCTCTACCACACATTCTATCTCCTTCTTCATCAACAACAATAACAACAAACAAATCATAAACAATTTCGAAAGTAGCTTTTAGCATGTTTCCATGCGATTCCCATTCTGATACAAAATCATCTAATTCTACTTTTAAATAAGCGATATCATCTGCATCTAAGTATTTACTACTTTGGTAAATCCATACTTTTGCTTTATCTGGGTAATCTAAATATTCCATTGTTTTATTTTAATTCTCTTTAATTAACACACCCCTACTTTTGTAATCTTCTTCCTTCGTCAGAAGAACAAAACCTTCCCCTCTCAAGAGGGGAAACCAACACGCTGGTGGCATAATTTTATAAATCGTTTGCTTGCACAATTAGTTCAGCCAAATCAAATACTTGAACTTCTTTTTCTTTGTCTTTTATTTTTACTCCATCGGTCATCATCGTCATACAAAACGGACAACCTGTTGCAACGATATCTGCTTTAACTTCTAAAACATCTTCTGTTCGTTCTACATTAATCTCTTTATCGCCTTTTTCTGCTTCTTTAAACATTTGAGCGCCACCAGCACCACAACATAAACCTTTAGATTTACATCTTTTCATTTCTACTAACTCTGCATCTAATTTTTCAATAAGCAATCTTGGTGCTTCGTAAATATCATTTGCTCTACCTAGGTAGCAAGGGTCATGAAATGTAATTTTCTTCCCTTTAAAAGAGCCTCCTTCAACGGTTAATTTACCATCGTTAATTAGTTCTTGTAAATATTCTGAATGGTGTACTACTTCGTAATTACCTCCTAACTCAGGGTATTCGTTTTTAAGTGTATTGAAACAATGCGGACAAGTGGTTACAATTTTTTTAATTTCATAAGCATTTAACACTTGGATATTTCCCATTGCTTGCATCTGAAACAAAAATTCATTTCCGGCTCTTTTTGCGGGATCTCCTGTACAACTCTCTTCTGTTCCTAAAACAGCAAAATTTATTTCTGCTTTATTTAATATTTTAACAAAAGCTCTTGTAATTTTTTTTGCTCTATCATCAAAACTTCCTGCACATCCAACCCAAAACAGTACATCAGGTTGTTTTCCTGAAGCCATTAATTCTGCCATTGTTGGTACTTTCAATTCGCTCATCTTTTCTAGTTTAAAAAGTTGAAAGATTATAAAGTTAAAAAGTTGAACTCTTCATTCACCCCCTCTAAACTAAAACCTTTAACTTAATTATTTTTCAAATACTTCTATCGTTGCTTCTTCGGTAGTTAATTCTGTAAACTTTCCGTTATATTTTGTTGCTTTTACGGTATGATTATCTATCCAATGGTAGTTTCCACCTCTTGGTTTTCCAAATAAAATACCATGGTATTTAAAACCGTGCTTATCTAACCAAGCTTCAGTTACTGCTCTATGCTCTTCAATTCTAGAAGTAAAAAAAGTAATGATGTGCCCTTGGTCATACCAATTATTGATAGTTTCTAGTGCTCCATCATAAATTTTAGCCGTAGCCATTCTTTCCGGTTCTTCGTTCGGGATATCATCACAAACAGTTCCGTCAATGTCAATCATAAAATTTTTACAATCAGCAGCCAATTTTGGACTAATTTTTTGTCCATCAACAATTGTTTCTTTTAACTTATTATTGCTCATCTTTCCATTTTAAGCGGTCTGCTTGTGCAAATTGCCAAGGAGCTCCATTGTTTTCTATATTGGTAAAAATCCCTGTCCATTCTGCTGGAGCTTTAGATTCTTCCATTATTAAATACCTTCTTAAATCTACAATTACCGATAAAGGATCGTTGTTTACAGGACAAGCCTCTGTACAAGCATTACAACTTGTACAAGCCAATATTTCTTCTTCTGTAATATAATCTCTTAATAATGATTTACCATCATCATGATCTTTTCCATTTTTATCAATTCCTTTTCCTACTTCTTCTAATCGATCTCTAGTATCCATTAAAATTTTACGAGGAGATAATTTTTTACCTGTTTGATTTGCTGGACAAACATCTGTACATCTACCACATTCGGTACACGTATAAGCATCCATCAATTGTTTCCAAGTTAAATCGGTAACATCTTTTGCTCCAAACCTTTCTGGTTCACCAACTGGTTCTGGTGGTGCAGCATAAGGATCTGCATTAGGATCAAACATCATCTCTACCTCTTTTTTAACAGCAGGCATATTGGTTAATTGTCCTTTAGGTGTTAATTTAGAATAAAACACATTTGGAAATGCTAATAAAATATGGAAATGTTTAGAGTAAGGTAAGTAATTTAAGAAAGCAAAAATTCCTACAATGTGAAACCACCACAAGCCTCTTTCCATAAAAATTAAACTACTTTCACTCATTCCTGATAATGCACCTACCAACAAACCACTTATTGGAAAAGAACCTACCTGAGCATAATGTGCACTACCTAAAGCTTGTAACTGAGCATCGGCAGCATTCATTAAAATAAAAGCACTCATCAATAATACTTCTGTAATTAAAATTAAGTTGGCATCTGTTTTTGGCCATCCTTCCATTTCTGGACTGAAAAAACGTTTTATTCTTAATACATTTCTTCTTATCAAAAAGATAATACAAGCCAATAAAACTCCGAAAGCTAAAAACTCAAAAAATGAAATAAGTAAGGTGTATAAACTTCCTAAAGGTGAAAATAAACGGTGTGTTCCTAATAAACCATCCAATACAATTTCTAACACTTCGATATTGATGATGATAAAACCTGCATAAACTACAAAGTGTAGAATACCAACAACTGGTCTTGCTTGCATTTTAGATTGTCCAAAAGCAACTTTAGCCATTAAACTAAATCGAGCCGATTTGTTATCGTTTCTATCTTCATCTTTTCCCAACTTAATGTTGCGAATGATAGTTTTTATATTTTTAGCAAATAAACCTGCAGCGGCAATCAGCAAAAGAATAAATATGATTATTGAAATGTTCATGTAATTGTTTTTTAATTTTCTTTGTAAGGAATTTCTTTTTTAGATAATACTCTAAAATATCTTTTAGGATGTAATTTAATATCTTCTAATAACTCTTCCATCTCTTTAGTTACACCAGTTAAATTATGGTATAATGAATCATTTGTCATTAACTGACCAATTGTACCTTGCCCTTTATTAATATTAGTTAACATCAACGTCATGGTATCCAATGTAGCTTGAGCAGAAAGCAATGTATTATTTACATCCCAATCTTTTATTGTATCACCCAAAGCTTTATAAGTTCTCAATAGCGGTTTCACATCATATTTCATCATATGGCTCATATCAGAAGCCAACATATCAAAACTTTGCATCGTTGTTTTTAATGAAGAAATAGCAATTTGTAAATCTCTTTTCCTTTTAACATCCAATACATCATTAATGTTATCCATTAACTTAGTAAAACCAGAAACTGCAATTTTTAAAGAGTCCATTGTCGATTTTAAATCATCTTTAATGGGTAAAATTTGCTCACTAAAATTTTCTAACATCGATGGCTCAAAATCTACTTTTAAGGTATCTCCAGGAGCTAACTTAACACTTGAATTCCCTAAAATCAAGCCAATAGCTTTAGAGCCCATAAAATCAACACTAATTAGTTCTGCAATAGAATTATTAGGAATAAAAAGTCCATCTTCAGTAATGCTTAACTTAACAATTACACTGCTTGATTTGTTTGGATGAAAATAAATTCCCTCTACAATACCACTCTGAACTCCATTAATAATAACTGGAGCTGACACCGATAAACCGGGAACCTTTGGGTAAACAGCATAAACACTGGTGCTTTTAAAAAACAGATTGGTACCTTTTAAATAATTATAGCCCCAAATCAGTATTCCAATTGCAAAAATTGAAACTATACCAACTCTAATTTCTTTGGATATTATCATGTATTATTTGATTATAATTTTTAAAGGCAAATATACGTTAAACTGTAATTATATCACAACAAAAACAATGAACAAAAAACTAACAATAAATATAATATTATCTATCTTTTTGGATGAATGGCTTCGCTAAGAGGAATTCTCTTACCATCTTTAAACGCTACAATAAACGCATCTGTAAAACCTTTGCTTTTCATTTTTAACTGCAACACATTGGCATCACCAACAGATTTTTCGTGACCAACCGTATAACGATATAACCCGCCTGCTTGGTATAACGTTACATCTTCTACACCATTAAAATTAACAGGTTTCAGCTCTTTTTTTTCTGAGGAGGTAGCAATTTGCACTTTAAAAACGATTCCTTTTTCTATGTCTTCTTTTTTATTTTTTTTGTTTTTCTTCTCTTTTTTAGAATCAATTACTGCTGTTTCTTTTTTAATTACAAGTTCCGGTTTATCTTCAACAGCTGATTTATTTTTTAACTCAATTTCTTTTTTGTAAGATTTAAACGCTCTATAAATTGCAGAAGCTAAATACTCTTGCCCTATTTCTGATGCTAAAAATTTCTCTTCCTCTTTGTTGGTTAAAAATCCAGTTTCAATTAATACACTTGGCATTGCAGTTTTATACAACACTAAAAATCCGGCTTGTTTTACCCCTCTATTTTTACGACCAACACGCTCTGTAAATTGTTTTTGAATTTTGCCTGCAAAACTTAAACTTTGTGCTAAATGTGCATTTTGTTGCATGCTAAATATAATGTAAGATTCTGCTGAATTTGGGTCGAAATTTTCATATTTTTTCTCATAATCATCTTCCATTAAAATAGATGAATTCTCTCTTTGTGCCACTTTTAAATTTGCACTAGAAACATGTAAACCCATCGCATAAGTTTCAGTTCCCATTGCCGATGGACCACCAGCATTTGCGTGAATACATATAAATAAATCAGCTTTTGCTCTGTTAGCAATGTTTGCTCTTTCGTTTAATTCGATAAAAACATCTGTTTTTCTTGTATAAATTACTTTAACATCAGGAAAATTTTCTTCGATATATGCGCCTAATTTTAGCGCAATTGCTAAAGCAACAGTTTTTTCATTTGAATGCGAACCCAAACAACCACCATCCTTCCCTCCATGTCCAGCATCAATTACAATAGTTTTTACACTAAAAATATCGTTAGCATTACCTGCTAACAATTGTGTTGCAAAAAACATTGCAACAAGTATAAGAATTGGGGTTATTTTACGTTTAATCACTTGGTCAATCAATAAAATGTTAATTAATGTACTTATATAATATTCAAATATATTTTTTTTAGCTTTGAGCTCTCTTAAAATAAAAGGTATTTATCACAACTTAAATGTTAACAATTCACTTCCTAACAACACTAAAAGCTAAATTTTTGATAAGAATTTAGTTGTTTATGAAAATCAACTTTCATACCAATGTTATAAAACTCAAAAAATACTTTTTTATTGGGCTAATATTGCTATGCTCTGTTTTTTCTACATCTGCACAAGACACCCCATCAATCAACGATAGCTTAAATATCAATATTGTAGACAGCACTACTCAGCCTGTTAGCACAATAGAGATGTCGCCCGATGCCATCACTTCTAAAGTAAAATATCAGGCAACAGATTCTATCCGAATGGACTTAAAAAAGAAGAAAGTTTACCTTTATGGAAATGCCGAAGCATATTATGAAGACATTGTAATTAAAGCTGAAATTATTGAAATTGATATGGATTCTAACACTGTTTCGGCAAGAGGAGCAATAGATTCTTTAGGAAAAGCTTATGGCGAACCTGTATTTACTCAAGCAGGTAGCGAAATGAAAGCACATGAAATAAAATACAATTTTAAAACCGAGAAAGGTTTAATTAAAGAAGCCGTAACCCACGAAGGTGAAAACTACATTCATGGTGAAAAAATATATAAATCGGCAGATAATATTTTATACATCAGGCACGGAAAATATACTACTTGTAATGCTGCAAAACCTCACTATTATTTTAATGCTAGCAAACTAAAAATCATACCCGATGACAGGATAATTACAGGCCCTGCAAATTTAGTGATAGAAGATATTCCTACTCCTATTGGTATTCCTTTTGGATTTTTTCCGAATAGCGACAAATCTAAATCAGGTATTATAGTTCCTTCTTTTGGAGAAAGTGGTCAGTATGGTTTTTACTTAATAGATGGTGGTTACTATCTAGCTTTAAGCGAAAAATTAAACCTTAAATTAACTGGAGACATTTATACCAACGGAAGTTGGGGAGCAAGTTTAGTAAGTGATTACAAAGTAAGGTATAAATATAATGGAGGATTTAGCCTTAAAAGATCTTCGTTTAAAAACGGGATTAAAGAATCTCCAACTTACCAAGAAACGGACGACTTTTTTGTAAGATGGAGACATACTCAAGATCCAAAAGCAAGGCCTTACAGTAGTTTTTCTGCCAATGTAAACTTTGGAACAAGCACTAATTTTAGAAATGATTTTAACAGTAGCGGGGCTGATTATTTAAGCTCAACTTTTACATCAAGTGTTACTTATAAAAAATCGTGGGCAGGTAAACCTTTTAGCTTAACTTTAAATGGTTACCATTCTCAAAACACACAAACAAAATCAATTACAGTTCGTTTGCCCGAAGTAGCTTTTAATGTGTCTCGTTTATATCCTTTTAAAAGAAAAACAGTTGTAGGAAAACAAAAATTTTATGAAAAAATTGGTATTAGCTATACATTGAATGCTAAAAATGAAATTACTGCTGGAGATTCAGCTTTTAGTATAAACAACTCCGATCAACTTTTTAACGAAATGAAAAATGGTGTACGACACACCATTCCTTTAAGTACATCTATCAAAGCGTTTAAACACTTTACCGTTACTCCAGCTATTAACTACACCGAATTATGGTATTATCAAAGTATAAATAGAAGTTATGATGACCAAACAAGAAATGTAATAACTGATACGCTTAGTCAATTTAGTAGAGGTTTTACAGGTAATGGATCTATTAGCTTAACTACTCGCCTATATGGAATGTATCAATACCGTGGAAAAGTAATTAAAGCATTACGCCATGTAATTACTCCAAGTGTTGGCTGGGCATATATTCCGAAAAACAATAGCGGATTAGATAGTTATGTAGATTCAAACAATACAAGCATAGAGTACTCCATTTTTGAAAATGGGATCTATGGTTCTACTCACACCGTTGAATCAAGCTTAATCAACATGAGTTTGATTAACAACTTTGAAATGAAGGTAAGAAACAGAAAAGATAGTTTAGGTAAAGCTAAAAAAATAAAAATTCTAGAAAATTTAGGTTTCTCATCTAACTACAACATGGCTGCAGATTCTTTAAGATGGCTTCCTGTTAGCATCACAGGAAGAACCAACTTATCCAAAACAGTATCCTTAAATTTTAATGGTTTAGTAGATCCATACGCTATTGATAGTAGCGGTACTAGAATCAATTCATCACAATACAATAAAAGCGGAAGCATTGGTCGTTTAACTACTGCCAACCTTGCATTATCTTTTGCATTAAGAAGTAAAAAAGTAAAGAAAAAACCTTTAGAAAGTAAATATGGTACTGAAGAAGAGTTAGAATATATCAGAGCAAACCCTTATGCTTATATTGATTTTAATGTGCCTTGGACATTAAACATTAGCTATAATATTAGATATAGTAAACCTCGATATGTTTCTGACGTGATACAAACGCTAAATTTTGTTGGTGATTTTAATTTAACTGAAAAATGGAAGGTAGGGTTTAGTTCTGGTTATGATTTAGAATCACAAGATTTATCTTACACCTCAATTGATATTTATAGAGATTTACATTGCTGGGAAATGCGTTTTAATTGGATTCCTTTTGGGCCAAGACAAAGTTATTTGTTTACCATTAAAGTTAAATCTCCACTACTGCAAGATTTAAAAATGAACAGAAGAAGTGTTCCTAATGTATTTTAAGAGCGTTTTATAAAATCTTTTTTAATCCATCATGGTAATCATGAAAAGTGTTTAGATTATTGTGCGAACCGTCATTAATAGTAAACAAGGTAATATTATCAGAAAGTGCTAACAAGCGCTCGCTAGAATTATAAGGCACTGTTTCATCCTCTGTACCATGAAATAAATAAACAGGCATACTTAATGTTGGCAACAACTTATTTGTTTTAAACTGGTAGTGAAGTAATATATAATGAGGGAAATATGGATAATGATATTTTGCCACATCATTAAAATTAAAATAAGGCGTTTCTAAAACTAGCATTTTAGGATTATTATCATAAGCTAATTTTGCAGCAATCCCTGTTCCTAAAGACATTCCATAGACTACAATATCGCGTTCTTTATAATCGTACAATAACTTTTTATAAATCATTAAAGCATCATTGTACAACATTTTTTCATTTTTAATGCTTCCTGTGCTTTTTCCAAAACCTCTATAATCATACATTAATACGTCATAATTTTCGGTAACAAAATCTACCGAACGTTCCCCCCAAGTTTCTAAACTACCAGCATTACCATGCTGATAAAATACAATCCCTTTACTATTTGGAGCTTTAAAATGTATGGCATTAATTACATTCCCATCATCAGTAGTATAACTCAACTCATCAAATTCACACTCAAAGTTAAACTTAAATTTTGGCGAAAGCTTATCAGGAGAAAACACTAATTTTTCTTGAAACAAATACAAGGCTATTCCAATACCAACCAATACGGCTGGTAAAATAATTACAATATAGATGAGAACCTTGTACACGTTAAATGTTTGTTAAATTGATTTTAACTTTAGTTTTAAATGGTAAATTTGAAACTATAAATTTTAACCAAAGTTATGAAGAAATTATTATCCATATTATTAATTACCTTTTTTAGTGTTACAGCATTTTCTCAAAAATCTGGATACAAAATTAAAATGAAAATTGATGGAATGAAAGATTCCACCTGTTATTTGATTAGTTACTTTGGAAGCCAACGCTATTATAAAGATACGGCAAGTTTTAATTCTTCAGGTGTTATTATTTTTGAAGGTAAAAAAGCTTTACCTGGAGGAATTTATACGCTTTATACAGGAAAAAAAGTATTGTTTGAATTTTTGGTAAACGAGCCTTATATAGAATTAGAAACTGATACTATTGATCCTATCGGGCATATGAAGGTTAAAAAATCTTTAGAAAACAAATTGTTTTTTGAGCATATGGTTTTTGTAAATAAAAAGCAAAAAGATACCCAAGCACTTAGAGCTAAATTAAAAGATGAAAAAACATCAGCTAAAGAAAAAGAAGAAATTACCATAAAACTAACTGCTGTTAGTAAAGAAATTAATGACTATCGTTTAGGTATAATCGAAAAATATCCAACAAGTTTAAATGCTGTCATCTATCGCACAATGAAAGAGCCTGAAACACCTAGTTTTGCTGAAGAGAAAAATGATTCTACCATTAGATTTTTAAAATACAGGTATTTAAAAGATCATTATTGGGATGATGTAGATTTCTCTGATGCTAGAATTAATTACACTCCTTTATATCATAATAAACTAGAAAAATACTTTGACAAAGTAGCATACCCAATGCCCGATTCTATTATTAAAGATGTAGATTTTGTAATTAATAAAGCAAAAGCTAATGATGATATTTTTAAATACTCTGTTCATTATTTGATAAACAAATATGAAAAATCTAAAATAATGGGAATGGATGCTGTCTTTGCACACATTGCTTTAAATTTTTACACGCATGATTTAGCTTTTTGGGTAGATTCTGCACAAGTAGAAAAAGTACAAGATAGAGCTCGTAAATTAGAACCTCTTTTAATTGGAAAACAAGCTATTAATTTAAGTTTAATAGATACATCTGGTAAAAAATGGATAAACATGTACCGTGATTTAAAAACTGACTATACTGTTTTAGTATTTTGGGATCCAAACTGTGGGCACTGTAAAAAAGAGCTTCCTAAATTGGCTAGATATATCGATTCTTTAGAAACTAAAAGTATTAGTGTCTATTCTGTTAGTTCTAAAAGTGATGCTGAATGGAAAAAATTTATTATTGATAACAACCTAAACTTTAACAATGTTGCAGTACCACAAGCAGTATACGAAGACCAACAAAAAGCTACAGAATACATTTTAAAAGGTGTTACAGATTTAAAGAGTTTAAATTACAACACCACTTATGATATTTTTACTACCCCTCAAATTTATTTGCTGGATAAAGACAAAAAGATAATTGGTAAAAAACTGGATACCGGTCTCCTTAAAAATGTTTTAGAACATCAGTTTAAAATGAAAAAATAATTTTTTTTAAAACGCTTCAAATTCTTGAAGCGTTTTTTATTCTATTACCTTTGTATTTTATAATTGAATTTAGTTTCTATGAAAAAACTCATCCCTGCATTTATTATTATCGTTATTGGTATTGGTATTGTTTATTTTATGATAAAACAACCCAAACCTCTTAAAATATACAACCCTGCAGATGTAAACCCTAAATTGGTTCATGAATCTGTTCAAGATGTTCAGAAATTACACCGCGTTGGGAGCTTTAGTTTAACGGACCAAAATGGTAATACTGTTACCGAAAATGATTTTAAAGATAAAATTTACATTACCGATTTCTTTTTTGTAACCTGCCCTACCATTTGCCCTAAAATGGCAACTCAAATGCAGCGTGTTTATACAGAATTTAAAGACAATGACAACATCTTGTTTTTATCACATACCGTAATGCCCGAAAAGGATTCGGTTCCAGTATTAAAAGAATATGCTAAAAAACTTGATGTTAGTGCTAACAAATGGAAATTTGTTACTGGCGATAAAAAACAAATTTATAACCTCGCCAGAAAAACCTATTTTGCCGCAATTAGCGAAGGTGATGGTGGGCCTGATGATTTTGTACATACCGAAAATTTTGTATTGGTAGATAAAGAAAAACGTTTGCGTGGTTTTTATGATGGCACATCAGAAAAAGATGCCGACAGACTAATTAAGGATATTTATACGTTATTAGAAGAGTATAAATAAAAGTTAATCCATTTAAAGAAAAAGATATGAAGTTTATATTAAAAATTATTGGAGGGATTTCTATCCTATTAATGTTGTTCTCTTGCCACAAAGGGTTAGATCAAGGATCTATGTTTAGCGGTAGAAGCCATAAAAACAAAAAAGGTGTTTATAATGCCGGAATGAAAAAGAAAACACCTATTAGCGTTCAGATAAAAAAAGATTACGACAAACTTAGTAAATACGATACCGACCCTAAAAAAGCAAGAAAAGCTAGAGATAAAGAGTTAGCTAAGAAAAAGAAAGCTTCGGCAAAAGCTCGTGCTAAAAACAATAAAAAAAGACACGTAAAAGTTAAAACTACCAAAGGTAAAACTACTGAGGATTAAACTCAAATAACGTTTTACAGTTTCATGGTCGAATAAGAATTTATATTCCAAGTAAAATAATTATATAAAACAAACCTTATTTTCTCCCTATTTTTTATCTTTGTTAGATGAAAAAAATTTTCTTATTTATTATATCTAGCACATTACTACTAAGTGCTAATGCTCAACTGCTTAAATTAGAATCTGCAGACTCATTAAATGGTAAACCTAAAAAAGAATTTTATACAACCGCTTGGGTTAAAATGTTAGGGTTTTATGATCAGAACGGAATACCCAACGTTTCATCAATGAGCCTACCCTCCATCCCAACAGAAAGAGATAGCGCTAATAAAGATGGACAATTTCATGCAGACTTGTATCAGACTAGAATAGTTTTTGCTTCTAGATTTCAAACTAAAAAACTTGGAGAGATTAAATCGTACATCGAAACTGATTTTTACGGAAATGGTGGTGGCGGATTACGATTAAGACATGCTTGGGTTCGTTTTAACAATTGGAGAATAGGACAAGCATGGTCTGGTTTTACAGATGAAGAATCTTGGGCTAATGTTATTGATTTTGATGGACCCGCAACAGGTGTTTGGGTAAGAACAGCACAAATAACCCGCTGGTTTAGACCTAACGCCAACAATGATATTTTGGTAGCGCTAGAGACTCCTCTTAATGACTATAGTAGATACTTACAATTTGACAGTTTAATTCAACCTACCCAACAGAGTGTGCCTGATTTTGTAACACATTATGAAAAACGTTGGAAAACAGGTCACTTACAAATTGGTGCTGTTGCAAGAGCAATTGAATATCGAAATGCAAAAAACAAAATCACCTACAAACCAGCTGGAGGTGTTAATATTTCTGGTAGCCAAGAATTTTTTGGTAAAGATTTATTGGTTTTTCAAGCTACTTACGGGCAAGGAATATCTCGCTATTTAGTTTCTTTTGGTGGTGGTGGATGGGATGCTGTACCTGATTTAAAAGGAAATTTAGAATTAGTGCCAATTTATGGTGGCTACGTAGGTTACCAATTCTTTTATGGTAAGAAAAAATGGGACACTAGGGAAAACAATCATTTTAGCTCCACCTTTGTTTACGGATATGTACAATTAGATAACCCTTTAGAAATCCCAAACAACACTTTACTAACAGGTCATTATGCTAGTGCAAATTTATATTGGCATGTTGTAGGACCATTAAATTTAGCATTAGAGGGAATTTATGGTTTTAGAACTGATGAGTTTTTGAGTAACGGTGATAATATCCGAGTACAATTTTCTATGGAATATAACTTTTAAAGCGCCCTATTTTACAGCATAAAAAAAAGAGAAAACTAACAATAGCTTTCTCTTTCCTTTTTTTTAATTATTAGATTTTACTCTGTAATCATTAGCTTTTGAGCTTTCAAAGTCATCTCTTCTCCTTTATTATTTACAAGTAGAATTTTTTCGATATACAAATACTCTGGTGAAGCTTTTTTAAGTTTCTCCATAAAAGCTTTAGTCATTTTATTCCCTTCTACATTAAGTTGCACATAGTCCTTACCAGATAAAAAACCTATTGACAATCTTTTGATTTTCCATTCGTCACTATTTACAACTAACTCATTACACTGTAACAATTGTTGTTCTTCAATAGTTTTTGAGGAATTATCACAAAAAGAGATTTTAAGATCGTTACCAGCAAACATACTTACTGAAAGTATTAAAGCGAAAATTGATAAGGCTATTTTTTTCATAGTTTTTTATTTTAATTTGAGTTCTAAATTTTAAAGATAGTTAAATCTAAAGAATTTAAAGGTTAACACATATTTTAATTTGTTCTAATCGTTAAATCAACTTCAGTTTCAACAGTATTGTGAGGTGCTTTAATCAGTTTAATATCAATATCATAACTGTAATTATATATTTTTAAGATAGCATCTAAATCGTTTTTCCGATCAACAGCAACATTCATTTCTCTTTTATACTTATTTAATGGAGCTATAGAAAATGGGATTAATCCCAAACCCACACCTCCAATAACTAATGTAATTGTTGACATCCAGCCCTTTTCCCATAAACGTATTGTGAAAAAATAATCTCCAATTAAAACAATAGCTGCAAAGCTTAAAAAAGTATAAACGTGCAACATCGTTTTAGCTTTGGTGTGTTTTACCAATTCAATTTCGGTGTTAAATTCAATCACTTTTTTTTCTAAAACATTACCAAACTCTTTGCTTGAACATTTGTTAGAAAATTTTGGCTTTTCGTTAGTCAAACCACAGTAAGCACCTGTTGTAAAATCTTTTTTGCTGTGCTCACACAAAACACAATGTGCTGTATTTTTAATCATATAACTATTCTAAAAAAAAATAAGATTCTGAAACAAACTCAGGATAACGTTAAACAGATTAATAATACTTCTTACCTATTAAATGATTTTTCACGTAATCAGCCACACCCTCTTCTAATGTATGAAAAGGTTTATCATAACCAATAGACTTCAGCTTATTCATATTAGCCTCGGTAAAATATTGGTACTTATCTCTAATATCTTCTGGCGTTGGAATAAAACTAATGTTCTCTTCTTTACCCAATGCTTTAAATGTATTTTTTACTAAGTCTTTAAATGAACGTGCTTGCCCAGAGCCCAAATTATATAAACCAGAATCTTTTCTGTGGTTCAATAAAAACATACACACCTCAACCACATCTTTTACGTAAACAAAATCTCGTAACTGTTCTCCATCTTTGTAGTCAGGATTATGAGAGGCAAATAATTTCATCCCTCCAGTTTCATTTATCTGATTAAAGGCATGGAAAATTACAGATGCCATTCTACTTTTATGAAATTCGTTGGGCCCATAAACATTAAAAAACTTTAATCCTGCCCAAAAGTAAGGCTGCTTTTCTTGCTTTAATGCCCATTTATCAAAGTCATTTTTAGAATCTCCGTAAGGGTTTAAAGGTTTTAATTTCTCTACAATCTCATGATTGTCATCATAACCAAACTCACCCAAACCATAAGTTGCAGCAGATGATGCATAAACTAAAGGCAAACCAAAATTTGCACAAATAGTCCAAATATCTTTGGTGTAATTAAGGTTCAATTTATTAAATAAATCAACATCAAATTCAGTAGTATCTGTTCTTGCTCCAATATGAAAAACAAATTGAACCAAATGTTCATTTTCTTTTAACCAAGGGATAAATTCTTCTCTTTCAATTTTTTGAGAATATGTTTTCCCTTCAAAATTTTTGTTTTTTTCTTCGTGACTAAAATCATCAACTAAAACAATGTCCTTAAATCCTTCTTGGTTTAATTTGCTGACTAAACAACTTGCAATAAACCCTGCTGCTCCTGTTACTATTATCATTTTTTTGAGTTATGAGTTATGAGTTATGAGTTATGAGTTTAAACTCATTAAACAATAACAAATAACGTATTACTAATCTTCGGAATACTCCCAATTAACGGGACTAAATTAAACATTTGTGGGGTGAGTTTAAAATTAAATGCCATTCTTATTAAGATAGTAACCTTGTATTTTTTTAAGTTTTTTTAGATCTCCAATCAATTCCCAGTCAAGTTGAGAACATAGCTGAAGATGGCATAAAAATAGAACGATTTTGTTTTAAATTAAATGTCATTCTCAGCTTGACTGGGAATCTATTTAGTCGAACCTTAAGAATTATTTAACTAATTATTTTTCAGACAGATAACTTGATAAAATGGCGATTTTATGTGTTTAGAATTGCAAGGTA
>Ga0256845_1001502_pt1 | contig 18594 bp, 22 predicted proteins | sample RiftiametaG_FD_189101 | JGI IMG/M metagenome (GOLD analysis project Ga0256845, IMG submission 189101) | Tube worm associated microbial communities from hydrothermal vent at the East Pacific Rise, Pacific Ocean - Riftia | ecosystem: Host-associated > Annelida > Integument > Unclassified ...
AGTATTTTGAACAAGAAATTTTAAAAACTGTAGCAGTAAAAGATACCGCTGTTTCTTATAGAATTCGATTAACTGTATATAGAAAAGATGGTGGTTTGTACAACCCTAAAACAAATGATGTTGATTATTTAATTGATGTACAAGAGAATTTGTATCAACAGAAAGCAACTTATATTATTGATTTATATAAAGATTTCTATAATTATTCTGGCTTGTTATCAACCATAAAAACATCGAATAGAATGTTAAATACATTGGCAAGTATTTTTGCTGATGAAAATGATTTTGATAATTGTATTTTGTTGAATGAAAAAAAAGGAGTAGTCGAAGTAATTAACGGAAACATCTTTATTGTAAAAGAAAACGTAATTATAACACCTCCTTTAACCGAAGGTTGTATTAACGGAATAATTCGAAAAAAAATGATTTCTTTTATAAAAAAACATCCAGATTTTTTAATTGAAGAGAAAATGATATCTCCTTTTGATATTCAAAAGTCAGATGAAGTATTTATTACAAATTCAATTATCGGTATCCAGCCAGTAACAAACTATCGAAAAAAAGAGTTTTCTACAGAAATAGGAGAGAAGTTATTACAGCGTTTAAAAATTTTAGAAATTACTACTTAAAACTAGTTCAAGTTGATATCTTTTGGTGCATTTGCCCAAAGTTTATAGTCACCTCCTTTTTGTAAGAGTTTGTTTTTCCAGAGGGTTGTATTGTCAGTTGCAAAAATATCAGAGAAATCATTTTCGCTAACAAACCAAGAGTTTTGAGAAATTTCATCTTCTAATTGATGAACGCTCCAACCAGAATATCCTAGGAAAAACCGAATATCAGTATTCTTTATTTTCTGTTCGTTTAGTAATATTTTTAAGGTTTCAAAATTACCGCCCCAATATATATTATCAGTTATTTTTATACTATTAGGAATAAGGTTAGGTATTTTATGTATAAAATACAAATTATCTTGCTCAACAGGCCCACCTTGGTAGATTGTAAAAGAACAATCAACGTCAGGTAATAAGTCATTCATAGTATATTCTAACGATTTATTTAAAATAAAACCGACACAACTTTTTTCAGTATATTCTGTAAGTAAAATTATAGATCTATTGAATGAAACATCGTTTAATATTGATGGTTCTGCAATAAGTAATCTTCCTTTTTGTGGTGTGAGTAGCTTCATACTTGTAAAATTCTAAGGAAAGATACTTAAAATTAATTAATAAAAAAACTCTCTTAAATTAAGTAAGAGAGTTTTTGATGTTTTAATAAAGTGTATTTCTTAGTTTACAGCTTTACTTAAACCAGAACCTGCTTTAAATTTAGCTACGTTTTTAGCAGCAATTTGAATAGTTTTACCAGTTTGTGGGTTTCTACCATTTCTTGCAGCTCTTTTAGATACAGAGAAAGTTCCCCATCCAACTAAAGCTACTTTATTTCCTTTTTTCAAAGATTTAGTAACATTATCTGTAAAAGATTCTAATGCTGCTTTTGCTGCTACTTTAGAAATTCCAGCGTCAGCTGCCATTGCATCGATTAATTCCGATTTGTTCATAATAAATAGGTTTTTAAATTATTAAATTCTTTTTGCTTTTGTAAAGCTTAGCAAATATAGACGGATTAAGGGTTCGTGCAAGTTTTTCGCTAAAAAAACACCTATTTTGTTGATAAGTACAAGTGAAATGTTAATAAACCTGACTAAAAAAGAGAAAACATAGCTTTTGAGGCTATCAAAGGGATGAGAGCATTTTTGTGTTTGATGAAAAATGATAACCATTTAGCAAGCTTTTAGTTTCCATTTTTTTCTTGCCAGAAAGTTTAATTTCATCAATAATAATGTACCCGTTTTTTACAGCAACTTTTAAGCTTTTCTTGCTGAAAACTATTTTTCCAGATTCTAAAGTATGTTCTTCATACTCTTTACGGATTTTATAGATTTTTGCAGTAATTTCTTCTTTTCCGTTTTTTATAATGCACCAAGCAGTAGGAAATGGGTTTAGTCCTCTTATTTTATTATAGATATTTTCAATTGAGTCAGTCCAATCTATTTTACAGTTTTCAGGAAATAATTTTGGTGCAGATTTTTCTTCTAATTTTGGTTGTTTGGTGGTTGTTACATCTTCTTTTTCAATCAGTTTTACTGTTTTTAAGACAAGATCTGCTCCAAGATGCATCAACTTATCATGCAAAGAACCAACAGTTTCATCATCTTTAATATCAATTTTCTTTTGAAGTATAATTTCTCCTGTATCAATTTTATCATCAATAAAAAAAGTAGTAACACCTGTTGTTGTTTCACCATTAATAATTGCCCAATGTATTGGTGCGGCACCACGGTACGCTGGTAAAAGGGATGCGTGTAAATTAAATGTGCCATATTTAGGTAGCTGCCATACAGTTTTTGGCAACATTCTAAAGGCAACTACAATCTGTAAATTTGGTTTTAGGTCTTCTAGTTCTTCTTGAAAATCGTTACTTTTTAGGTTTTTAGGTTGTAAAATTGTCAACCCTTTAGATATCGCATATTTTTTTACAGCAGATTCATGTAGTTTTCTTCCACGTCCAGCAGGTTTATCAACCGCAGTAATAACACCAACAATATTATAATTACTTTCTACTAACTGCTTTAAAATGGTTACTGCAAAATCAGGAGTTCCCATAAAAACGATGCGTAAATCTTTCATAAACTATTTTATATAAAATTTATTTTGATTGTTAATACCAATACTGTTTTTAGACAATAAGTTACGCAAATGTATTAAAATGTCTTTTTCTTTAGCAGTTAAAATACTACAAATTTCTTTTGATGCCATAAATTTTTCTTTTTGCAGTAATTGTATAATTTCTGATGATAATGTACTGTTGTTCTTCTTTTTTTCTGATAAACAAACATCACAAATACCACATTTTACAAATTTCTGTTCATTAAAATACGATAGAATTTGCACATTTCTACAAACACGATTATTTTGGATAAACTCGATAATGTCACTTACTTTTTGTTGTTTTTGTTTAAGGTATTGTGTTATTTCTTTAGAAATTCTATTGATAGCTTTATCATCTTCTCTTGGTGCTAAAAATTGGATAGAAGTGTTATTTGTCGCTTTTTTATAAATAATGAGATTGTCTTTTTTTAATTGATTTAAATAAGCAAAAACTTGTGTAGATATAATACCTGTTTTTTTGGCAAGCATAAACTCATCTATTTTTGTTTCTTGCTCAAAAAGACCTCCGTAACTTCTTAAAAGTGAGTTGGTAAAGTTTTTTAAAGGAGTGTTGCTTTTCCCATAAAATAAAACCTGACGACTATTTACAATAAACTGTACTATAGATTTTTGATTAAAATTATGTGTAATTTCAATTAAATTATGATTGGAAAGAATGTGTAAAATACTTGTAACTTTATTCGGGATGAATTGATATTTTCTACAAAATTCTAAGAAGTTAAAATCGATTGAATTTTCAGGAATTTCTCCAACTGCAATTTGAAAATGTTGGTATAATTTTTTAGAAACCTCTTTAATTTCGACTATGGTTGGTAAGGAGTTTTTTAAACGATCTTTTAATAAAACAATATCATTTTCATTTTGTAATACCACAGAAAACGCTTTTTTGCCGTTTCTACCAGCTCTACCAGCTTCTTGCACATAATTTTCTAAACTATTTGGTATATTTAAATGCACCACAACACCTACATTTTCTTTGTCTATTCCCATTCCAAAAGCATTTGTAGCTACCATAATTGGTTTTTTTTCTGACATCCAATTTTTAAATGATTTTTCTTTTTCTTCGGATGATAATCCGCCATGATAAAAACCGCTTTTAAAGTTGTTTGCTTTTAAAAAATCAGAAATTTCCACTGTTTTTTTCCTAGAATTTACATAAATAATAGCGGGTGTTTTTGTTTTTTTGAAAATTTGTTTTAAACGATGTAATTTATCTTCAATAGTAAAAATTTGATAAGCTAAATTTTCTCGATAAAACGATTTTCTATATATCTGTATATTTTTTAACTCCAGATTTTTTGAAATATCAGCTACCACTTTTTGAGTAGCAGAAGCTGTTAGTGCTATAAAATTTGCATTGGGTTGTAGTTCTTTTAAGATTTTTATATTTCTGTACGATGGTCTAAAATCATGTCCCCATTCAGAAATACAATGCGCTTCATCAACAGCAATTAAGTTTACATTTAATTCTTTTATTTTTTGTTGAATAAAGGTTGATTGTAAACGTTCGGGCGATATATATAGAAACTTAAAACCACCAAATTTTAAATTATCAAAAAGTGTAATTATTTCATTTTGAGAGCTTTTTGAAGGAATTGTGGTTGCTTTGATGCCTTTTTTAGTTAAGTTTTCTACTTGATCTTGCATCAATGCAATTAAGGGAGAAATAACAATACAGATACCGTCTTGTAAGAGTGCTGGTATTTGAAAACAGACCGATTTTCCGCCACCAGTTGGCAATAATGCCAAAACATTTTTTTTCTCTAAAACAGCATTGATTATCTCTTCTTGAGGTTTTCTAAAAGAAGAAAATCTCCAATATTTTTTTGCTATTTTTAGAGCATCATTCATTGTTTTTAAGAAATGGAATTAACAATAAAATCGGTTCTTTCATGTAAGCTTCCAAAAGGAACTATAGTAATTGTATAGCCAATCTTTCTGTAAGCATTTTGAATAAATTTATCAATAATTACAGATTGCTCAAAGCTTTCGTAACGTTCATTGTCAGAAGTGTATATCTCTTTCCAAGGTAAGAATAAAAATACTTTATCATATTTGTATTGATGACTTTTATCAATAAAAATAGCAGGGTATTTCGTTTTAAAAAACTCTAAATATGCAGATACATCAGGAATCCCTCTATCAAAAAAAACAATTTTTGCATTACTTTTCTTAGCATCTAAATACTGTTGCTCTCTTCCTTCTAAAAGCATTTTGCTAAACAATAGAGGTTTTGTTAAAAAAAGTTGCTCAATGCCTTCTTTTTTTGCTTTTAAAGTAACTTCCCTAGATACTTCCTCCATACAATGGTACTTTCTTTTTATCAATTCATTGATAACAGAAGTTTTCCCTGAACCCGGACCACCAATTAAAACTATTTTTTGCTGCATTTTACAAAAATATGCGTTTCTGTTTATAAAACTAATTTTTAATGTAATTTTGTGGCTTGCTATTTGTAAATAGTAAAAAAAACAATTTTATGAGTGATAAAGATACGTTTTATAAAAAGCTAAAAATTCAATTAGAAGATACTACGGTGTTTCCTGCAGATTATCTGTATAAATTTATTGTTCCTACGGATAAAAATCAGGCAGAAGATGTGCTAATAGTATTTAAAAATACGGGAGCTGTTATCAAAACAAAAAAATCTAAGACTGGAAAATATATTAGTGTTTCAGTAGTTATTAATGCAGTAAGTTCTGACGAAATAATTAGTTATTACAGACAAGTAGAAGAAATAAAAGGAATCCTATCATTATAAAATTATGAAAAAAATAGTATTAAGTATTGTGTTTTTTTGTGTTGTATTTTTAGCTTTTGGGCAAAAAAAAGACAAGGTTTTAGTAACTATAGACGGAGTACCAGTATTTGTGTCTGAGTTTAAAAGAGTTTATGAAAAGAATTTGCATATTATTGAAAGTAAGGAATCAAAAAGTGTCAAAAATAACTTGAGATTATTTATTAATTATAAATTAAAAGTTGCACAAGCTTATAACTTGAAACTAGATACTTTGCGTTCTTATAGGCGAGAAATGGAGACTTATAAAAACGAGCTTATTGCACCATATCTAAGAGATAAACAGTTTTTAGAGAAATTAGTTGAAGAAGTTTACTTTAGAACAAAAAACGAAGTAAATGCCAAACATATTTTAATACGGTTATCAAAAAATTATACACCAAAAGATACTTTGGTTGCCTATAATAAAATTGTTGAGGCTAGAAAAAGAATACTTGCAGGTGCTACTTTTGAGAGTGTTGCGAAACAAGTCTCTGAAGATCCATCAGCAAAGAGAAATGGTGGAGATTTGGGTTATTTTTCTGCTTTTAAAATGGTATATCCTTTTGAAGATGCTGCTTATAAAACTAAAGTGGGTGAAACCTCTAAGCCTTTTAAAACCCGTTTTGGGTATCATATAGTACAAACTAAAGGGATTAGACTTTCTAAAGGAGAAATACAAGTTGCTCATATTTTAATTACTGGCGATGCTCAAGTTGGTAAGAAAAAAATTGATAGTGTTTATCAAAAATTAAAAAAAGGTGTTGCTTTTAAAGATTTAGCAAAAAGATATTCTAATGATAAAGGCTCGAAAGCAAAAGGAGGGGTTTTAGCAAAATTTGGAGCAGGAAGAATGGTGAAACCTTTTGAAAATGTAGCTTTTTCATTAAAGAAAGTGACTGATTTTTCAAAACCGTTCAAAACTCGTTTTGGATGGCATATTGTAAAGTTGATAAAAAAATATCCAGTGCAATCATTCGATAAAATGAAAGATGAAATAGCACTAAAAGTTAAAAAAAGTGGGAGGGGAAAATTATCTGACAATGCCGTTTTAAATAAGCTTAAAAAACAATATAAAGTAGTTTTAAATAAAGATTCGTATAAAATTTTTAAAAGAAAAAACTTTAGAGCTATTCCAACAGATTCTCTTCAAAACACCTTGTTGACCATCAATAATAAAAAAATAAAGCAAATAGATTTTGTAAAGTATACAAGAAATAGAAGGCATAAATCGATTCCGATACTTTTAGAAATGTTTACTGACAGGGAAGTTTTAAGTTATTATAAAGAAAATTTAATACATACAGAACCAGCATTTGCACATACATTAAAAGAATACGAAGACGGTTTATTATTGTTTGAATTGATGCAACAAAAAATTTGGAATAAAGCCTCTAATGATACTTTGGGTTTGCAAAATTATTATTCTAAAAATAAAAAGGTATATCAGTTTAAAGAATTTAAAACTGTAAAAGGGAGTGTAATGAATGATTATCAAACTTTTTTAGAAAAAGAATGGATTGCTGAACTTCGAAATAAGAGTATCATAAAGGTTAAGAAAAAACAACTTAAAAAGTTAATTAAATTTTACGAAAAGAAAAAATGAAGCAGTTTTTAGGTTTTATATCAATATTACTTTTCTTTTCTTCTTGTGATTATATCAATTTAAAAAAATCAAAAGAGATTAAGAAGAGTCTTAATCCCATTGCAAAAATTTACGGTTCAAAATTATATTTAGAAGATATTTCTGAGTTTTTTCCTAAAACAACTTCTAAAAAAGATAGTATTATATTTTCAAAAAGTTTGATTGATACTTGGGCTATAAAAAAACTACTTTTAAAGAAAGCTGTAGAGAATAGTTCGCTAAATGAAAATAAAAGTATTGATGAACTAGTGCAGAAATATCGAGAAAGTTTATTGATAAATAACTATAAAGAACGCTTAATTAAACAGCAATTAGATACAATTGTCTCTGTAAAAGAGATTATTGTTTTTTATGAAGCCAACAAACAGAATTTTAGGTTGAATGAAGAATTAGTACAATTAAAATATTTACAGTTCGATGAAGATAAGGTAGATAAAAAAAAGATTATAAATCTTTTTAAGTCTGATAAATTAGAAGATGTTGAAATGTTAGAGCAGCAGCAATTTAATTTTAAGCAATATCACTTAAACGATTCGATTTGGCTGACTTTAGATAATGTTTTGTTAAAAATACCGTATTCAAAGGAAAAACTGTTAAAAAAAACAAAATTCAGTCAAAAAGTAAATTCATTAGGACTATATTTGGTGGCTGTAAAAAATATATTAAAACGGAATGAGATAGCTCCGTTAAGCTATGTCTCATCTAATATAAAACAGATGATTTTACACAAGCGAAAGTTAGAATTAATTAGAGAAATTGAAAAAATAATATTACAAGATGCCGTACAGAATAAAAATTTTAAAATCTATTAGTTTCCTTGCATTTATTGCATTATTAGGATTTAAATCGCAAGAAATACAAGCACAAAAAATTAAAATTGATGGAGTTGCAGTTGTTATTGGAAAAAACATTGTGTTAGATTCTGATATTGACAAATTTAAACTAGAACTTAAAAATAGTACAGACGGAAAAGTTGATATTTCTGATTGCGAAATGTTAGAACAATTGATGTTGCAAAAATTAATAGCACATCATGCTGTTATTGATAGTATTACTGTTTCTGATGATGAAATTAATGCAAGTGTAGAGCAAAATGTTCATTATTTTACGCAACAATATGGCAGTGCAGAAAAAGTAGTTAAGGCCTACGGCTTTAATGACATGCAAGATTTAAAAAAGGAATTGTATACCATTGAAAAAGAACGTAAATTAATACAAAAGGAACAAGTAAAAATTACTGAAAAAATTGATGTAACACCAGAAGAAGTTAGGTTGTATTACAATGGTTTAAAAGATAAAAGCGAATTGCCAGAATTTTCTGCAGAAATTGAGATTGCTCAAATTGTGGTAAATGCATTACCAACGAAAGCAGAGAATGATAGAATTATTGCAAAACTAAATCAGATTAAAAAAGATGTAGAAGCAGGTTCTAGTTTTCGTTTAAAAGCCATTATAAATTCAGATGATCCTGCGGTTACAAAAAATGGCGGAAAGTATGAAATAACAAAAGAAAGTGGTTTTATCAAAGAGTTTAAAGAAGTTGCTTTCTCTTTAGATGTAAACGAGATTTCAGATCCATTTAAATCATCTTTCGGATATCATATTATTCAATTGCATCAAATAAAAGGAAATATGAGAATTGCTTCTCATATTTTAATATCACCAGAAATTCCTGATGAAAAATTAAAAGAAACGAAAGAAAAAGTTGAAAGTATTATCAAGGAAATAAAAGAAGGGAAAATTACATTTAAAGAAGCTGTAAAAAAGTATTCTCAAGATAAGAACACTAAAAATAACGGAGGCGTAATTTTAAACCCTTATTCTGGAGAATCTAAATTTGATTTGACAAAGTTAGATCCAGCATTATATGCAAGAGTAAGTGATTTGAAAGAAGGAGAAATGACAGAACCTTTTTATGATGAAGAAAGAGGAGGGAATAAAATGTATAAATTCCTTTTAATGAAAGAAAGAACAAACACCCACACTGCAGATTTAGTTGATGATTATGTAAAAATACAGCGTTTAGCATTACAAAAGAAAAAGCAAGAAAAGGTAGCGAGTTGGTCTAAAGAGAAAATAAAAGATACATATATTAAGCTAAATAATAAGCATAGTAAATGTAATTTTGAGCGAAATTGGAAAAAGGAAACTGTTAAATAATGTCTGACGTAGTTGACATACAAAATTTAGTACAAAAACACGCGCAATTAAAAGCAGAAATTAGCAAAGTAATTGTAGGTCAAGAAGTTGCTGTAAATTTAGTATTACTATCTGTTTTTTGTGGAGGGCATTCATTACTTATCGGTGTCCCTGGTTTGGCAAAAACACTTTTAGTTCACACTGTTTCAGATGCTTTAGGCTTAGATTTTAAACGCATACAGTTTACGCCAGATTTAATGCCTTCAGATATTTTAGGAAGTGAAATTTTGGATGAAAATCGTCATTTTAAATTTATCAAAGGACCCATTTTTTCAAATATTGTTTTAGCGGATGAAATCAATAGAACTCCACCAAAAACTCAAGCAGCATTGTTAGAAGCAATGCAAGAGAAATCGGTAACTGTTGCTGGTCATCATTATAAATTGTCACAGCCCTTTTTTGTTTTAGCAACTCAAAATCCGATTGAGCAAGAAGGAACCTATCCTTTGCCAGAAGCTCAGTTAGACAGGTTTATGTTTTCGATAAACTTAGAATATCCAACTTTTTCTGAAGAAGTAGAAGTTGTAAAACAAACAATATCTAACAGTAAGCAAGAGGTGAATGCTTTGTTTTCTTCGGATGAAATTTTAGAGATTCAAAAATTAATTCGTAAAATTCCAGTAGCAGATAATGTAGTGGAATATGCTGTAAAATTGGTAGGAAAAACACGACCAAAATCTTTAGAAGCAACAGAATTAGTTCAAAAATATTTAGATTGGGGAGCAGGCCCTAGAGCCTCACAAAATTTAATATTAGGAGCCAAAGCACACGCAGTAATCAGTGGAAAATACTCACCAGACATAGAAGATGTGCAAGCGGTTGCTTACCCGGTTTTATCGCATAGAATTGTAAAAAATTATAAGGCAGAAGCAGAAGGAGTTTCTATTCAACAAATTATTACAACATTATTATAAAATGAAAATGAACAAAGAATACAAAAGAGCACTTATTATTTTTGTAGTTACTTTTTTAATTGCATTTACAATTTTTTCTAATTTAGAGAAAATTAAAGAATTATTGTTTTAAAACCTGGGTTTTTTAAGGATTTAAAAATACGGCATTTGCCGTATTTTTTTATGTATTAATTTTTTAGAATTTTGTTGGGTAATCTAAAAAACAATAATTATGAAAGCAGTATTTTTATTCTTTGTCCTTGCATTTATTTCTATGCAAACAGTTGTTGCCCAATCAGAGTCTGATGAAAGTTCACCCACAACTACCACTACTACAACCTCTAATGTTGACACAGGTGATTTAGCTCAAAAAATTGCAAATAAAATTAATGCCTGTGAAACGATGACTTGTTTTGTGAGTTTTTACAATCGATTTGCTAAAATTACTTCAGGTTTTTCTAACAAAAAAACAGGCGTAAATATTATGGTTGAAATTTTAAAGTTAATGGATAAAAAACGACCAGGTTTATTGTTTGATGTTTATATGAAAGCAGATAAAAAATACCAAAGCTTTTTTATTGAATGTGTAAAAGAATTACCAAAAAACTTACGAGAAGCCATGGTGAGAAAAGCTAAGAACTATAATAAATAGTATTTTATTCAAAAAAACTAAACATATTTCCTCCATATTTTTTTGAGTAGCTAAAGTTAGCATGCTCAGATAAATTGGTATGTTTAGAGTGTTCTATAATCAGTAAACCTTCATTATTAAGAATATTTCTCTCAAAAATAGTGTCAGCAATTTTTAAGAATTGTGTTTTTTCAAAATCATACGGAGGATCTGCAAAAATAACATCGCTTTTTAGCGGTGTTTTTTCTAAGAATTTATATACATCACTTCTATATGTGTTTATATTTAGGTCTAATTCTTTTGATATTTTTGAAATGTATTTGATACAATGAAAATTCCCATCAACAGCATAAACTTCTTTTGTACCTCTTGAAGCAAACTCGTAACTGATATTTCCTGTGCCAGAAAATAAATCTATCACAGAAATAGTATCAAAATAATACAGGTTATTTAAGATATTAAATAAAGATTCTTTTGCCATATCCGTAGTAGGTCTAACAGGTAGATTTTTTGGTGCAGATAAGCGTTTTGATTTGTGTTTTCCTGAAATAATTCTCATTAGCCTAATAAAATAAAATTAGAGTGTTTAGGTAGGTTTTTGTCAAGATATACTTGATTTTTACTTTTGTAAAATTGAATATTTCTAATGTATTGGTATGCAATTTTGTAAAAGGCATCATCTATATTAATATCACCTAAAAAAGTAAGTAAAAACTTTTCTGTATTTAGTTGTAGCTGTTCTGCAGTAAACAAAATATAATAGATAAAATCTTCCTTAGTTGTATAAGAAAATGAGTTGCAAAAGAATAAGTTACCAGATTCTAAAACAATAATATCTAAATTGTTTTTTGAGAGGTTTACAAACATTCTTTTTTCAGAAGTATTTGTATTATGATGTATTAATTTTTCTAAAAGTATAGACAGGTGATGTTTATACTCAAACTCTCCAAAATTTTGAAATAAATAGTTGTTAATATTTACATACGGAACATAAACATTTTTTGCATCTATATTTAATACATCATCAAAAGCAATAAAATCAGTAGCCAATGTTTTGATATTGTATTGTAAGTACATTTTTAATTTATTTTCATCAAAAAAAGAGGTAGGAACCAAGGTTGATAAGCTGTTTTGGTGGATTGCCAAAACCGAACTGAAATCTTGTTGAAGTTGATGATTCTGATTAAAAACGGCTTCAATTTTTAGTAAAAGCTCTTTTGGTGTTGCTAAAGTAGCATCAAACAAAACAGTAGAGAAGTGAGTAACTTTTTGTTGCCTATTTTCTATGCAAAAAGAAAATCCATCCAAACTAAATTGGATGGATAATCTTTGATTTTCTGTATTTTTAAGACTCTTATTTATCGTCTTTTTTTGTTTTATCATTCTTGTCATAAAAAGGTGGCCAGTTACCACCAGTTGTAACTTCGTCTAAAGATCCTACAGAGATAAACTCCCCTTTAATTTCATCAGAAACAACTTCTTCTAATTCTTGTTTGATAAGAGAAGGATCCATTCCTTTTAAAATAGGTTTCTTGCTAAATTTTGCTTCAAAAGTTGGTACTTCTAAACCTTGAACCTTTTCTACCATTCCAGTAGCCAATTCAAACTCTTTATCCGTTCCAGGAACTTTAAACATGTTTTTATAGTCTTTATTTTTAAACTTGTTAATTACAGGCTCAAAATTAATAGTATCGGTAACTCTTTTTTCAACCTCAATCATAATAGGTTGCCATTTACTACCTTTATTAACTTGTTCTACAATTGTTTTTGTTTCTGTAATTGCAAATTTAGCAGTATCAATAAATTGAATTAAACCAGCTTTGTCTTTAGAGTATTTACCCGTTACTTGATAATGTGCAATTTCAGCCTCTCTAATTATTTTTAGATTTTTAATAACCTTAGCATATCGTACCTTTTTCTTTTTGTTAAAGTTTATAGGTCTCATAATACCATCGTATATTTTATAACCTAAATATCCCGCTGCTACCAAAAGTAAAATAGAGGCAATCCATCTTAAGTTTAATGGTAAATATTTTACTATAATAATTGCTAAAAGAATAGCAACAACTACAGCTGCTAAAATCATTCCGAATAATCCCATAATTAATATTTGTTTTTTAATAGTCTTAGTCGCAAATCTACAATTTTTTTTTAATGATAAAAATTTTTATTCATAAATCAATGTATCTTTGATACTTTAATTTTTTTTATGATAAAAACATCCGATAATTTTCACAAAGAAATCACAAAGAAATTCCCTTATACACCAACAAGTAAACAAGGAGAATTACTGCAATTATTAGCTGATTTTATTTTTGACAAGGACAATCAATCTCTATTTTTATTAAAAGGATATGCGGGTACAGGGAAAACAACCAGTATAAGTACGGTAGTTAATAATCTTTGGAGAGTAGGTAAGAAGGCAGTTTTGTTAGCGCCAACAGGTAGAGCTGCAAAAGTAATTTCGGGTTATTCTAAGCGACAAGCATTTACAATTCATAAAAAAATATATTTTCCTAAAAAGCAAAGTAACGGTTCGGTAGATTTTGTTTTGCAAACCAATAAGCACACAGATACTATTTTTATTATTGATGAAGCCTCAATGATACCAGACAAACCTCAAAATGCAAAAATATTTGAAAAAGGTTCTTTGTTAGATGATTTGATTTCATATGTGTATTCTGGCAAAAACTGTAAAATCGTTTTTATAGGAGATACTGCTCAGTTGCCCCCTGTAAAATTAAATATAAGTCCTGCTTTAGAAGCTCATAAATTATCTTTTGATTATAATAAAAATGTAACAGAAATAGAGTTAAATGAAGTAATGAGACAGCATGAAAAATCAGGAATTCTTGCCAATGCCACTCATTTAAGAATGTTGGTAGAAAGTGGTGCCACTCATTTTAAATTTGATGTCAATTATCCAGATATTATTAGACTGATTGATGGATATGATATACAAGACGCAATAAGCACTGCTTATGATTCTGATGGAGTAGAAGATACCGCTTTTATTGTACGTTCTAATAAAAGGGCTAATCAATACAATGAACAAATACGATCGAAAATTAGAGGTCAAGAAAACGAAATTTCTACAGGAGATTATGTAATGGTGGTAAAAAATAATTATTTCTGGCTAAAAGAATCCTCATCCGCAGGTTTTATTGCAAACGGAGATATTTGCGAGGTAATGAGAATTAATGCCATTAAGGAATTATATGGCTTCCGATTTGCAGAAGTAGAAATTAGAATGATAGATTACCCTGATCAAAAACCATTTGAAACAGTATTACTTTTAGACACCTTAACAAGTGAAACACCATCTTTAACCTATGAACAATCAAATAAGTTATATGAAGCTGTAAAAGAAGATTTTGCACACGAAAAATCGAAGTACAAGCAGTTTATATCAATTAAAAAGAATATCTATTTTAATGCACTACAAGTCAAGTTTTCATATGCAATGACTTGTCATAAATCTCAAGGAGGGCAATGGAATACTGTTTTTATTGAGCAGCCTTATTTGCCAGAAGGAATTTCTACAGAATATTTACGATGGCTTTACACAGCAGTTACAAGAGCGCAAGAAAAATTATATTTAATAGGTTTTAAAGATGATAATTTTGAGGAAGAAACTAATTAAAGGCGTAATTTATTCTAATAGTTCCGTAAGTATTTCCGTTATTATACCGTAAATTTTTAGATTTGTTAGTGTGGTAATGAACTGCATACCCAAAATGAAACCTTTTAACAGTAAATAGAATTCCAACTTCCAAATCAAATTCTAGAGGAACTAATTCTTTGGTTACATCACTACCTGTATTTAAAAAACTTCCCTGTATGGTTGCATCATATAATGTATAACTTACAGTTGGTTTTATAAAAATAAATGATTCTACCTTATTATTATAAATAGAGTTTTCATCATTTAAATGGGTATTAAAACTGATGGAATTTTGTATTTTTTGTAATGAATTAAAACCAATTCTCCCATAAAATCCTGTAGAAATATCAGTAAAAACCGTACCGATTTTAGCATTGTTTATCCAAGTAATATCATAATGATTAGAGGTGTCTTTTATAAGGTGTTTAGAATAATTTGCTTTAAAATTTAACCCAAAAGCATTTTTTATTTGATGTTTCCACCCAATAGCTTTTTGAAACCCATATATATCATGAATAAAATCATGTAATTCTTTACCGAAAGCCGAAGGGCCAATAATACCTATTTGAATAGATGTTTTAAAAAGGGTATTGTTTTTGTAAATTCTATTGATACCAAAGCTACCATATAAATATGCAGCAAAAGGTCTGTCGTGTAAAGAAATATGCTGTACAACAGCTTTAAATGGCGTATACATTTTATGACCAACTTGCCATTCGGAAATCTGTTTTTCTAATTTTTTAGACTTGTTTTTTGAAAGATACCTGTATGTAAAAAACATTCCATTTGTATAATACCTGTCTCTAAAAGTAGAAACAAACAAATCGTTATCGTTTACAAAACTAATCTCTTTTTTAAATTTTTTTTGCGAAAAAACAGCAAAAGGAAGGCATAAAAAAAATAGTAAATAATATTTTTTCATAATACTCAAAGGTATGCGTTTTTTTTGATTGAGATTTAAAAATAAATATAGATATAAATTCATAATTTTTGTTAGATTTTTCTAAAGGATTTCGTAAATTAGTACTTTTAAATTTAGTACTTAAATTATGGGAAAACCTACAGATATAACTTTAGAAGAGTTTAAAAACATAACTACAAAACAAGAGTTAATTGATATTGCCAAAGAAAAAGGAGGCAAGATTAATGTTGTTTTAGAAAAGATGTCTTATGAGAAAGATTTAAAAAATCTTCAAATAGAATTGGTGAAATTGCAACAATGGGTGCAAAAAAATAATAAAAGAGTTGCCGTAATTTTTGAAGGTAGAGATGCCGCAGGTAAAGGAGGCTCTATTCGTAGATTTACAGAACATTTAAACCCTCGTTCTATGCGTTTGGTTGCATTGACAAAACCAACAGAGGTAGAGCAAGGACAATGGTATTTTAGGCGTTATATTAAACAATTGCCAAATCCTGGTGAAATAGTATTTTTTGACAGAAGTTGGTATAATAGAGCGGTTGTAGAACCTGTTATGGGTTTTTGTTCTGATGAGCAATACAAAAGATACATGGTACAAGTACCAGAGTTTGAACATATGCTATATGAGTCTGGTGTGCAAATTATTAAATTTTGGTTTTCAATAACCAAAGAAGAACAACAAGAAAGGTTTAATGCACGTTTAGATAATCCTTTAAAACGATGGAAATTTAGTCCTGTCGATCAAAAAGGGCAAGAAATGTGGGATGATTACACCTATTATAAAGAACAAATGTTTAGCAGAACACATACAGCATATTGTCCTTGGATTGTTGTAAAAACAAACGATAAATTAGAAGCTCGTTTAGAAAGTATTCGGTATGTATTATCAAAATTTGATTACGATGGAAAAGGAAAGACAAACACTACAATCCTTCCAGATCCAAATGTTATAATGCGTTATTATAGATCAGTAAAATAGTATACAATGGAAAATCAAAATTTAACAGAGAAAGATGTAAAAAAGCTAAACTCTAGCAAAGGGTTATCGGCTTTATTAAGAAAAGAAGAATTAAATTATGCAAGAGCCATTCGTTTTGTTGATTATGAAAAGCAACTTAAAAATCTACAATTAGAATTGATAAAACTCCAATCAGAAGTTATAGAAAAAGGAGGTAGAATTATTGTGATTTTTGAAGGAAGAGATGCCGCAGGAAAAGGAGGGGCGATTAGAAGAGCAACTGAAAAAATGAATCCTCGTCATTTACGGATTGTTGCCTTGCCAAAACCTACATCAGATCAAAGAACACAATGGTATTTTCAGCGGTATGTAGAAGAATTTCCCAAAGCTGGTGAAATTGTATTTTTTGATAGAAGTTGGTATAACAGAGCCGTTGTAGAACCTGTAAACGGATTTTGTACAATAGAAGAATATAACATTTTTATGAATCAAGTGAATGATTTTGAAAGAATGATTCAGGAGTCTGGAACACAGCTTGTTAAAATATATTTATCGATCTCTAAAAGAGAACAAGTCAAACGTTTTAATGAGATTAAAAATGAGCCTTTAAAACAATGGAAAATGACACCTGTTGATGAAAAAGCTCAAGAATTATGGGATGATTATACTGTCTATAAAAAGGCAATGTTTACTAAAACGAATACAAAAAATGCACCTTGGAAAGTTATTAGAGCTAACAGAAAAACAGAAGTTCGGGTAAATGCAATTAAGCATATCTTAAAAACAATTCCATACGATAAGAATAGAGAAGTTTAAGTTATTATTGAAGTAGTTTTTTAACTTCTTTAAAAATAACATACATTTCTTTTGCAACCTGTTTGTTAGTTTTTTGGTAAATATTTTCAGCTGTTGCTGTCTTATCAGAAAATTTAGGATCTACAAACGGCAAATGAAAACGATGTAATGCATCAGGGATAAAAGGACAATTTTCATCTGCATGGTTACATGTTGTAATCGCAATGTATGGTTTTTTGTTATGAGTATTATCAAATAATTTCGAAAACCCTAAAATGGATTTTTTACTTTCCTTAAAAGAGATTCTATAGGTTGGGTTTTGATGAGAAAAATCTTCAATATCAAAATGAAAACCAGTATTTTGTAACGTTTTTACTGTATTTCTATAAAAAGCAGTAACAGCTGTTCCGCCAGAAAAAACATCGATATTTTTAAGCTTAAAATAATCAATAGCAAAGAAGCTCCACACTTGTGCTAATTGACTTCTACGAGAATTATGTGTACAAATAAAATTAAGATTTACCTTTTTGCTAGAATGATGTTTCTCCGCAATTTTTATAGCAATTTTGTGTAATAACGCTTTTCTTTCTGAAGAAATTTGAATATTTTTAGCAGCAGCATCAAAAAATGTATGCGTATCAATAGGTTGAAAAGCAATCATCAGTATTTTTTGTGCAAAAATACACCTAAAAATAAAACTATAAATTAAGGAATCGTTAAATGTGTTTTAAAATCGGAAATAAAGTAGCTGTTTTAGATGATGTTGTGAAAGGCATTGTTACAAATGTTGATGGAAATATTATTTCTGTAGAAACACCAGATGGTATGATTTTTACTTTTGATGCTTCAGAACTAGTGAAAATTGATGTAGAGCAACGTGAATTATCTAAGTTTTCGGATATTGATAACGAATTATTACATCAAAAAAAACAAGAAAAGAGTAAGAGAAAAACAGCTTTTGTAAAAGATAAGAAAGAAGTAATTATGGAGGTAGATTTACACATCCATCAATTAACAAGTTCTACAAAAGGGATGGATAATTATGATATGCTTTCATTACAAGTTGATGTTGCTCGTAGAAAAATTGAATATTGTATTTTAAAGAAAATTTCTAAAATTGTCTTTATTCATGGTGTTGGAGAAGGTGTTTTAAAAACAGAATTACATTATTTATTCAATAAATATCCTATAAAATATTACGATGCATCTTATCAAAAATATGGTTTAGGAGCTACCGAAGTTTATATTTTTCAGAATGTAAAAAATTAAATATATCATAAAAGATCAGGGCAAACTCACACTTTTTCAAGTTGTTTTTCACAATAATTAATTGATTAATAGTCAGTTAAGTTATTTTTTATTTGTATATTATACTGATAATC